>Ga0075163_10000223_pt1 | contig 69010 bp, 66 predicted proteins | sample JI1023141ADNA_FD_71478 | JGI IMG/M metagenome (GOLD analysis project Ga0075163, IMG submission 71478) | Wastewater effluent complex algal communities from Wisconsin, to seasonally profile nutrient transformation and Carbon sequestration -... | ecosystem: Engineered > WWTP > Effluent > Algae... | reverse complement strand
GCCCAGGGCGGCGTTGCAAATCCTCGCGATACCGCCCGGTATCGCTGCGGTTTTCGCCTTGCCCTGAACGCAAATCCATCGGTTTCATTTCGTTCCGATATCTCCGTGCCGGCGTACTAGCGGGTCGCGCTTCGCGCCCTGAATGACAGGGGGCGCCTCGGCGCCCTTGTTTTCGGGGACGCGAACGGCTCAGCGCTCGTCGTAGCTCACCGTCAGCCGGTCGGTGGTCGGCCGCGCCTGGCAGCTCAGCACGAAGCCGTGCGCCATCTCGTCCTGCTCCAGTGTGTAGTTCTTGTCCATCGTGACCTCGCCCTCCAGCACCTTGGCGCGGCAGGTGCAGCACACACCGGCCTTGCAGGAGTAGGGCAGGTCCAGCCCGGCGCTGAGCGCCACGTCCAGCACGTGCTGCTCGCGCCCCATGCTCATCTCGTGCGGCTTGCCGTCGACGACCACCGTCAGCCGCACCTGGCCGACCGGGGCCTCGGAGTCGGGCTGGGCGACGGCGGCGCGGCGCGCCTCCGGGCTCAGGCCGTCCAGGCGGGGTGAGGTGAAGCGCTCGGTGTGGATGCGCTCGCGCGGCACGCCGGCGGCCGCCAGGGCGGCCTCGGTGGCGTCGATCATGGCCTCGGGGCCGCAGATGAACACCTCGTCCATGCTGGCGGCGGGCAGCAGGGTGTTCAGGAGCTGGCGCACCTTGGCGCCGTCGATGCGGCCTTCGAGCAGGGGCACTTCCTGCGCCTGGCGCGACAGCACGTGGATGAGGGTGAGGCGGTGCCGGTACTTGTCCTTCAGGTCTTGCAGCGCCTCGTTGAACATCACGCTGCCCATGCGCCGGTTGCCGTACACCAGGGTGAACTTGGCGGCGGGGCGCTCCTCCAGCGTGGTGGCGATGATGCTGAGGATGGGCGTGATGCCCGAGCCGGCGGCAAAGCCCACGCGGTGCAGCGCGCGCGGCTTGCGGATGGTGAAGCGGCCGTCGGGCGGCATCACGGCCAGCGTGTCGCCCGCCTTGATCCGGGTGGCGGCCCAGTTGGAGAACTGGCCGCCGTCCATGGGGCGGATGCCGACCTCGAGCTCGCCGTGCCGGGCGTAGCGGCTGCGGGTGCTGCAGATGGAGTAGCTGCGGCGCACGTCCTCGCCGTCGATGGTGCCGCGCAGGGTGAGGAACTGGCCGGGCTCGAAGCTGAAGCGCTCGCGCAGCTCGCCGGGCACGGCGAAGGTGATGGCGACGGCGCCGGCGGCCTCGGGGCTGACGCGCGCGACGGTGAGTTCGTGGAAGCGGGGGGACGACATGCGCGCGGCCTCTACAGGGGTTTGAAGTAGTCGAACGGCTCCAGGCAGTCCAGGCAGCGGTAGAGCGCCTTGCAGGCGGTGGAGCCGAAGGGCGAGGTCTCGGTGGTGTTCACCGAGCCGCATTGGGGGCAGGGGATGCCGGATTGTGAATAAAATTGGCCCTTGGACCGCATGGATGAAGCGCCAGTAGCTCCTGATTTGGGAGTAAACCGGACAGTGGACACCGTCACGCCGGTGGCCCCGCGGCGCGGCGGCGCGATGCCGTAGGCGCGCAGCTTCTCGTGCGCGGCGGGCGTCATCCAGTCGGTGGTCCAGGCGGGCGCGAGCTGGGTGACGACGCGGCCGGGCACGCCTTCGCGGGCCAGCAGGGCGGCGATGTCGTCCGCGATCTGGTCCATCGCCGGGCAGCCGCTGTAGGTGGGGGTGATGACGACCTCCACCTGGCCGTCGGCGGCGCGCCGCAGGGCGCGCACGATGCCCATCTCGCGCAGGGTGACGACGGGGATTTCGGGGTCGGTCAGCTCGCCGAGCGCCTGCCATAGGCGCGCTTCCTCGGTGGCGTCCAGCCTGCCGGCATCGACGGGGGCGGCGGTGGTGGGCATGGCCGGCTCACCAAGTCGCGTCGGGGTGGGCGCGGGCCAGGCTCTGCATCTCGCCCAGCAGATAGCTCAGGTGTTCGGAGTGCAGGCCCTCCTTGCCCTGGGTGACGTAGCCGTTCACGGCGGCGGGGCGGCGCAGCGTGGCCTCGCGCAGGGCCTCGTCCACCAGGGCGTTCCAGGCGTCGCGCAGCGCGGCCACGTCGGCGCCGGCGCCTCGGGCGGCGGCCTCGGCCTCGGGGGCGCTGGCGGTCCAGAACTCGTCGGTGAAGGGCAGCAGGTGGTCCAGCGCGGCCTGCGCGCGGCGGTGCGATTCGGCGGTGCCGTCGCCCAGGCGCACCAGCCAGTCGCGCGCGTGGCGCAGGTGGTAGCGCACTTCCTTCAGGCTCTTGGCGGCGATGGCGGCCAGTTGCGGGTCGGTGGATTGCGCCAGGCGGTCCCACACCAGGACCATCAGCGCGCTGTAGAGGAAGTTGCGCACGATGGTGGTGGCCCAGTCGCGGTCGCCCGTGGCGGTGGGCGCCAGCGGCGGGCCGTGCGGCAGCTCCAGCAAGGTGTAGTTGCGGAATTGGGTGGCGTCGCGGAAGTAGGCCAACGTGTCCTCGGTGGCGCCGTCGCCGGCCAGCGCGGCGGCGTGCTGGTAGAGCAGGCGGGCCTGGCCGATCAGGTCGAGGCTGTGGTTGGCCATGGCCAGGTCTTCCTCGAGGATGGGCGCGTGGCCGCACCACTCGGCGTTGCGCTGGCCCAGCACCAGGGCGTTGTCGGCCAGGTGCAGCAGATAGTCCACCGCGGCTGGTGCGATTGCTTCTATTTTAATAGCTGTTGGCGAAAGCGCGGCGCGGGCTGGTGCCGGATTTGGTTCAAAAATGGTCACATGTGCCCCACTTCGTCGGGAATCTCGTAGAACGTCGGGTGGCGGTAGATCTTGTCGCTGGCGGGCTCGAACAATTCGTCCTTCTGGTCCGGGTCGCTGGCGGCGATCAGGTGCGAGGGCACGACCCAGATGCTCACGCCTTCCTGGCGGCGGGTGTAGACGTCGCGCGCCATCTGCAGCGCGTGCGGCGCGTCGCTGGCGTGCAGGCTGCCGCAGTGCTTGTGCTCCAGGCCCTGCTTGCTGCGCACGAAGACCTCCCAAAGCGGCCAGTCCTTGAGTGCGGGTTGCGTGTCGGTCATGGGTGTTCTCCTCGGGTCAGGCGGCTTTCAGTGCGCGCTGGCGCTGCTTCTCGGCATGGGTGGCGGCGGCCTCGCGCACCCAGGCGCCGTCGTCGTGGGCTTTCACGCGGGTGGCCAGGCGCTCCTGGTTGCAGGGGCCGTGGCCATTGACGACTTGCCAGAACTCGTCCCAGTCGATGGCGCCGTAGTCATGGTGGCCACGCGCGGCGTTCCACTTCAGGTCGGGGTCGGGCAGCGTCACGCCCAGCACCTGGGCCTGCGGCACGGTGGCATCGACGAACTTCTGGCGCAGGTCGTCGTTGGAAAAGCGCTTGATGCCCCAGCGCATGCCCTGCTGGCTGTTGGGGCTGTCGGCGTCGGGCGGGCCGAACATGGCCAGGCACTTCCACCACCAGCGGTTGACGGCGTCCTGCACCATGCCCTGCTGGGCCGGCGTGCCCTTCATCTGCACCAGCAGCGACTCGTAGCCCTGGCGCTGGTGGAACGATTCTTCCTTGCACACGCGCACCATGGCGCGGGCGTAGGGGCCGTAGCTGCAGCGGCACAGGGGGATCTGGTTCATGATCGCCGCGCCGTCCACCAGCCAGCCGATCACGCCCACGTCGGCCCAGGTCAGGGTGGGGTAGTTGAAGATGGAGCTGTACTTGGCCTGGCCCGAGTGCAGGGCGTCGAGCATCTGCTCGCGGCTGGTGCCCAGGGTCTCGGCCGCGCTGTACAGGTACAGACCGTGGCCGCCCTCGTCCTGCACCTTGGCCAACAGGATGGCCTTGCGCTTGAGGCTGGGCGCGCGGCTGATCCAGTTGCCCTCGGGCAGCATGCCGACGATCTCGGAGTGCGCGTGCTGGCTGATCTGGCGCACCAGGGTCTTTCGGTAAGCGTCGGGCATCCAGTCGCGCGGCTCGATGCGGCCGTCGGCGTCGATGCGGGTGTCGAAGCGGGCCAGCAACTCGCGCTCGGCCTCGTTGGGCGGCCGGGCGACGGCTTTCAGTCCGGCGGAAGGGCCGTCGGCGGCGTCGGGCACGGAAAAGGATTGCGTGTACATGCGTGGGTCTCCTGGCAGCCCTTGCGGGCGTGTGCCGCCCTCAGACCTGCCAGTATAGAAAATTAACCGACCGAGTGGTCGGCTAACTCGGGAATAAAGGGTTTTCCCTGTATCGGCCCTGCGCTCAGCGCGGGCTGGCGCCGCCGTTTTCCACGCTCCAGGCCTGCCCGCGTCCGCGGCCGGCGCCCAACACCTGCAGGATCTGCGGCAGTGCGGCATCCAGCGCCAGCTTCAGCGTGTGCGGCGGGTTGAACACGAACATGCCGCTGGCCGACAGGCCGCCGCCTTCTGGCGCGGCGCCGACATGCAGGCTGGCGTGCAGCCAGGCGCGGCCGGTCTGCTGGGCCAGTGTCTTCAGGCGGCGCGGCAGGCCGTGCGCCTCCGGGCGCGGGATGATGGGGTACCAGACCAGGTACACCCCCGTGGGAAAGCGCCGCAGGCTGTCCTGCATGCACGCGGCCACCTTGGCGTAGTCGCTCTTGATTTCGTAGCTGGGGTCGATCAGCACCAGGGCACGGCGCGATCCGCCCGCCGCCACCGGGGGCGGCAGCAGGGCTTTCAGGCCCTCGAAGCCGTCCTGCCGCGCCACGGCGATCTGGCGGCCGGCGGCCAGTTGCGCGACGTGGGCGTCCAGCGCCGGCGCATCGCTGGGGTGCAGCTCGAACAGCCGCAGCCGGTCGTGCACGGGCGCGCGGGCAGGTTCGCTCATGAGCGCGTGCATGAGGAAGGGCGAGCCGGGGTACACCCGCCAGCCGCCGCGCGCGGCCGACGCGTTGAAGCTCGCCACGAGATCGAGGTAGTCGGTCAGCGCGGATGCTATATTATTAGTAGCTATTGGCGTAGAATGGGCGCTGGCTGAAGCCGGATTCTGATCTGAAATCGCCGCTGATCGCAGCGCCTGCAGCCGCGCGATCCCGTCCAGGGCCTCGCCCGAGGTCTGCGCCGCCCCGTCGTCCAGCCGGTACACGCCCGCGCCGGCGTGGGTGTCGATCAGCGTCAGCGGCGCATCCTTGCGCATCAGGTGGCGAAGGGTGGCCACCAGGGTGACGTGCTTGAGCACGTCCGCATGGTTGCCGGCATGGAAGGCGTGGCGGTAGCTGAACATAGAGCGCGATGCTACCGCCTTTGTATAATGGCAGGCTTTGCAGCGATTTCGAGGCCCCGCGGCAAAAGCACAAACCGCCACCTAAGAGCTTCCCTTCAGAGGAAGGCCGACCGTGGAAAAGGGCCCGCCAAACCATTTTCCCCAAAGGAAAACTCATGAAAACGTTCAGCGCCAAACCCGCTGACGTGACGCACGAGTGGTTTGTGATTGACGCCACCGACAAGGTGCTCGGACGGGTCGCCAGCGAAGTGGCCCTCCGTCTGCGCGGCAAGCACAAAGCCATTTACACGCCTCACGTCGATACCGGTGACTTCATCGTCATCGTCAACGCTTCCAAGCTCCGTGTCACGGGTGCCAAGGAGCTCGACAAGAAGTACTACCGCCACACCGGCTATCCCGGCGGCATCCGCGAAACCAACTTCCGCGACATGCAGGCCAAGCACCCCGGCCGCGCGCTGGAGAAGGCCGTCAAGGGCATGCTGCCCAAGGGCCCGCTCGGCTACGCGATGATCAAGAAACTCAAGGTGTATGGCGGTGCCGAGCATCCGCACACCGCCCAGCAGCCCAAAGCGCTGGAAATCTAAGGAGCCTTGAGATGATTGGTGAATGGAACAACGGCACCGGCCGGCGCAAATCCAGCGTCGCCCGCGTGTTTCTGAAAAAAGGCTCCGGCAAGATCACGGTCAACGGCAAGGGCATCGAGGAATTCTTCGGCCGCCAGACCTCGATCATGATCTGCAAGCAGCCGCTGGTGCTGACCGACCACGTCGAGTCCTTCGACATCCAGGTCAACGTGCACGGCGGCGGCGAATCGGGTCAGGCCGGCGCGGTGCGCCACGGCATCACTCGCGCGCTGATCGACTACGACGCCAACCTCAAGCCGGCGCTGTCGGCCGCGGGCTTCGTCACGCGCGACGCGCGCGAGGTCGAGCGCAAGAAGGTCGGCCTGCACTCCGCACGCCGCCGTAAGCAGTTCAGCAAGCGCTGACCACGCGCTGGCGTCGCGGTCACCGACGGACGCCAACCACACCGCCGTGCAGGTCCTTCAGGCCTGCACGGTTTTTTTGTGGCCAGCCGCGTGGCCGTGGTAAAAGAACGAAGCACTTGGAGGAATTCGCAATGCTGGGCATGAAGAAGCAGCCGCCGGTCAGAAGCGCCATCGGGCCGGGCATGCGCGTGACGGGGGACTGCACTTTCCAGGACGGCCTGCAGGTTGACGGCACCGTCCTGGGCGACGTGATCGCCGCGGCCGGTTCGCCCAGCGCGCTGGTGGTCACCGGCACCGGTCGCGTCGAAGGCGCCATCAGCGCCGACCACGTGGTCGTGGGCGGCACGGTCGTCGGGCCGGTGTTGGCGCGCGAGCTGCTGGAGCTGCAGTCCACGGCCCGCATCCAGGGCGATGTGCGCTACAAGGCGCTGGAGATGCAGCAGGGCGCGGTGATCGCCGGGCAGCTCCAGCCCCAGGTCACGCCGCCGCCGGCGCCGGTGGAGCCGCAGGCGGCCTTGGCCCCGGCCGCGGAGCCGGCGGAGCCCACGCTGGACCCCGACCGGCCCTGAAATCCGAGTAATTCTGTATACTATTGGCAATCACCACGATTTCAGGAGGCCGCCATGAGCGCCGTACCCCAGGACATCCAGACCCCCGCCGCGATGCCCGATCCCATCGTCTTCACCGACAGTGCCGCCGCCAAGGTGGCGGACCTGATCGCCGAGGAAGGCAACCCGGACTTGAAGCTGCGCGTCTTCGTGCAGGGTGGCGGCTGCTCGGGCTTCCAGTATGGCTTCACCTTCGACGAGATCGCCAACGACGATGACACGACCATGACCAAGAACGGCGTGTCGCTGCTGATCGACGCCATGAGCTACCAGTATTTGGTCGGCGCCGAGATCGACTACAAGGAAGATCTGCAGGGCGCGCAGTTCGTCATCAAGAACCCGAACGCGCAGACGACCTGCGGCTGCGGCTCGTCGTTCTCTCCCGCCGAATAAGCGCGAACCCTCCAATGACAACGGGCGCCCTCGGGCGCCCGTTTCGTTTCAGGGCTGCTTCCGCCGCCTCATTCGAAGCTGGCGCCCGTGATCTGGCCGGCGGCGGCCAGCTGCAGTTTCATGCCCGAGGCCACACGGGCGAAGGCCGCGCGGCCGCCGGGCGACACGGGCACGTACTCGCGCTGCTCGGCCAGCACCACGGTCGGATCCTGCGGCTCGTTGTCGATGCGGAACTCGAAGTGCAGGTGCGGGCCGGTGGCGACGCCCGTGGCGCCCACGGCGCCGATCTTTTCGCCCTGCGCCACGTGGTCGCCGGCCTTCACGTCGATGCGCGACAGGTGGCCGTAGACGGTGGTGTCCTTGCCGTTGCGGTGCTTGACGTAGATGACGTTGCCGTAGCCGCTCTGCACGCCGGCGAACTCGACCGTGCCGTCGCCGACCGTGCGCACCGGCGTGCCGGTGGGCGCGGCGTAGTCCACGCCCGCATGGCCGCGCTGGTAGCCATGCACCGGATGGGTGCGCATGCCGAAGCCGCTGGTCATGCGCGAGACTTCCATCGGCGCCACCAGGTAGGCTTTGCGCAGGCTCTGGCCGTCGAAGGAGTAGTAGCCGCCCTTGGCGGCGCCGTCCTCCCTGAACCAGAGGGCCTGATGCGTCTTGCCGCGGTTGACCATCTCGGCGCTCAGGATGCGGCCGGCGCGCAGGGGCTCGCCATCGGCCTCCAGGGTTTCGTAGATGATGGAGAAACGGTCGTCGCGGCGCAGACCGCGGTGGAAGTCCACGCTGGACTCGAAGATGTCCGTCAGCTGCGTGGTCACGCTGTCGGGCAGATTGGCCTCGTCGGTGGCGATGAACAGGCTGCTGCGGATCACGCCGCTGGCCAGCCGCTGGCTGGCCGCCAGGGGCGCGGTCTCGACGCGCACGCTGAATCCGTCGCCGGCCTTCTCGACCACGAGACGCTTGAACTGGTCGTCGTCCTCCTTGTCGAGCCACCGCGTGCGCAGGGCCAGCAGCTCCTGGCGGTCGCTGGCCTCGGCGGTGACGGTGCGGCCCGCGCGCCCGAACAGGGCTTGCCGGACGGTAGGATCGCGGCGCAGGAAGGCGGCGGCGGCCGGGTCGGCCAGGCCCAGGCGCGTGAGCAAGCTCTCGGGCGTGTCGGCGGCCCGGGTCTGTTCGCTGCGATAGAGAGTGAACGAATACGCTTCGAGAATGGCCGCCTGGGTGCCCAGTTGCCCCAGCTGGACCGTTTCGGACACCAGGCGCAGCGGGTCGGTCGGCGCGGTGGGGGCCAGCGAGGCCACGGCGAAAGCGCCGCCGCCGCCGCCCAGCAGGAAGGCCGCGATCACCGCGGTGATGCGCTTGGGGTGGCGGTGGATGAAGTCTGCAAGGGCGAGGCCGGTGGAAATCAGTTCTTGCTTCACGCGCGGGTGTTCCGAGGAAGAGGGGTTCTGGACACGGCAGGCGCCTTGGGCTGCCCGGCAAAGCGCTCTGGGGGAAGAGCCGGCCTCTAGAATCGCGGCCTGATCGAACAGTATACCGACGTAGGCCAGCGCCTACAACCCAAAGCCTCATGATGCCCGATGACACCGTAACCAGCGCTCCCCTTTCCGACCGCGTGCGCGAGGCCCTGGCCGTCAGCCTGCGCGGCTGCGACGAGTTGCTGCCGCAGGCCGACTGGCTGGCCAAGCTGCAGCGCGCCGAGGCCAGCGGCCAGCCGCTGCGCATCAAGCTGGGCCTGGACCCGACGGCGCCGGACATCCACCTGGGTCACACGGTGGTGCTCAACAAGATGCGCCAGCTGCAGGACCTGGGGCACCAGGTGATTTTCCTGATCGGCGACTTCACCAGCCTGATCGGCGACCCGTCCGGCCGCAACAGCACCCGCCCGCCGTTGACGGCCGAGCAGATCCGCGCCAACGCCGAGACCTACTTCGCCCAGGCCAAGCTGGTGCTGGACGAGAGCAAGACCGAGATCCGCTACAACTCCGAGTGGAGCGACCCGCTGGGCGCGCGCGGCATGATCCAGCTCGCCGCCCGCTACACCGTGGCGCGCATGATGGAGCGCGACGACTTCCACAAGCGCTTCCACGCCGGCCAGTCGATCAGCGTGCACGAATTCCTCTACCCGCTGATGCAGGGCTACGACTCGGTGGCGCTGCGCAGCGACCTGGAGCTGGGCGGCACCGACCAGAAGTTCAACCTGCTGATGGGCCGCCACCTGCAGCAGGAGTACGGCCAGGAGCCGCAGTGCATCCTGACCATGCCGCTGCTCGAAGGCCTGGACGGCATCGAGAAGATGTCCAAGAGCAAGCACAACTACATCGGCATCAGCGAGGACGCCAACACCATGTTCGCCAAGGTACTGTCGATCTCCGACGAGCTGATGTGGCGCTGGTACATGCTGCTGTCCTTCCGCTCGCTGGCCGAGATCGAGGCGCTGAAGGCCGAGGTGGCCGCCGGCCGCAACCCCAAGGACGCCAAGGTGCTGCTGGCCAAGGAGATCACCACGCGCTTTCACAGCGCGCGGGCGGCCGACGCCGCCGAGCAGGACTTCATCCACCGCAGCAAGGGCGGCGTGCCGGACAAGATCGCGGAGGTCGCGCTGGCGGGCGCGCCGCTGGGCATCGGCCTGGTGCTCAAGCTGTCGGGCCTGGCGCCCTCGACCAGCGAGGCCAACCGCCTGATCGACGGCGGTGGCGTGCGGGTGGATTCCAGCGTGGTCGGCGACAAGGGCCTCAAGCTGCCGGCGGGCACCTACGTCGTGCAGGTGGGCAAGCGCAAGTTCGCGCGCGTGACCCTGGCGTGAGAGCGGCCTCGCCGGCCACCAGTCGATTGCAATTTAATTGATAGTTGTTGGCGCAATACCGGCGCTGGTTCCGGGTTGTTTTCGCGCTGAATCCCGCGATGCCGCCCGGGCGCGCCGCCGCCGCGCCACAATGGGCGCCATGACCCCCGCCAGTGCCTGGATGACGCCGCGCCGCCTGATGGCGGTCTCCATCGGCGTCGCCCTGCTCACCATCGCGCTCAAGACGGCGGCCTGGTGGGTGACCGGCTCGGTCGGCCTGCTGTCGGACGCGATGGAATCCCTGGTCAATCTGGCCGGCGCCACCTTCGGCCTGTGGATGGTCACCGTGGCGGCACGGCCAGCGGACGAGGACCACCCCTTCGGTCACGACAAGGCCGAATACTTCTCCTCCGGCTTCGAGGGCATCCTCATCATCGCTGCGGCCGCCGCCATCATCTGGGCCGCGCTGCCGAGGTTCTGGCGCCCGCAGCCGCTCGACCAGCTCGGCTGGGGCCTGGCGCTGTCGATGATCAGTTCGGGGCTGAACGGGGGGCTGGCCGCGGCCATGCTGCGCGCCTCGCGTCGGCACCGCTCGATGGCGCTGGAGGGCGACGCGCGGCACCTGCTGACGGACGTGTGGACCTCGGTCGGCGTGGTCGCTGGCCTCGTGCTGGTGGCCGCGACGGGCTGGCTGTGGCTCGACCCGCTGGTCGCCATCCTGGTGGCGCTGAACATCGTGCGCGAGGGCGGGCGGCTGGTCTGGCGCTCCTCGCAGGGGTTGATGGACGCGGCGGTCGAGCCCGAGGTGCAGGCCCGCGTCGATGCCGTGCTGGCCCGCTTCGCCCAGCGGCACGGCGCGGGAGGGCGCGTGCGCTTCGACCACATGATGACGCGCCGGGCCGGCCAGCGGCGCTTTCTGAGCCTGCACCTGCACCTGCCCGCCGGCTGGAGCCTGGGCCGCGCCGCCGCCCTGCGCGGCGAGCTGGAGCAGGCCCTGGTGGACGCCGTGCCCGGCCTGCGCGCCAGCATCCAGTTGCTGCCGCTGGACGTGGAGCCGCTGGAGTCCGAATGAGGGTGACGACATGCAAGCCCTGATCCAGCGCGTCGCGCAAGCCGCCGTCACCGTGGAGGGCCGCACGGCGGGCCGCATCGGCGCCGGCCTGCTGGTGCTGCTGTGCGCCGAGCGCGGCGACGACGCGGCCACGGCCGACCGCCTGCTGGCCAAGCTGCTGAAGCTGCGCATCTTCGGCGACGAGGCCGGCAAGATGAACCGCAGCGTGCAGGACGTGGGCGGCGACCTGATGATCGTCAGCCAGTTCACGCTGGCGGCCGACACCTCCGGCGGCAACCGCCCCAGCTTCACCGCCGCCGCGCCGCCCGACGAGGGGCGGCGCCTCTACGAGGACTTCGTGGCGCGGGCACGCGCCGCGCACCCGCGGGTGGCGACCGGCGAGTTCGGCGCCGACATGCAGGTCATGCTGGTCAACGACGGGCCGGTGACGATTCCGCTGCGGATGGTGGCGGAACGCTGAATTCGCTCTCATTTCAATAGCATAAAGCGCATGCTCTACACGGGCTGAGGCCGGAAAACTTTTCAAATCCGGTCGGCGCCGGGCTGGTCAGGGCGAAGGCGCGCTCGTCCAGGGCCTCCAGCGGCGCTTGCGCCGGCAGGCTGAGCGTGAAGCAGGCGCCGCCGTGCAGCCGCGCGATGTGCCGCGCCACCCACAGCCCCAGGCCGAAGCCATGCGCCCGGTGGCCGCCGCGCTGCCCGCGCTCGAAGAGCTGTTCGGCCGCGCCGGGCCGCAGGCCGGGCCCCTCGTCTCAGGCCGCCCTGGGTGTCGTCCCGCTGGGCGCACTTGACCGCGTTGTCCACCAGGTTGGACGAGGCGAACCGCGGCACGGTGGTGTGGGCGGGCGGTGAGCGTAGTCTCACCGCCCTACCCGATCCAGGCCGCGCGAGCCGTGGGCCTGTCAACCCAATTCAGCAACCAGCGCAGGCAACTCCCACACTGGCACCACCTCGACGCCGTTCAACAGGTGCCCGCACCTGCGCCGCGGCGGGTAGGGCGCTACGGCGCGCCGCATCCGTCGTCGCCGTATGGGTTGGCAAAGCCCAGCGCGGCCAGGATGGCGGCCTCGCGCGCTTCCATGGCCTCGGCGTCGGCCTCGCTGGTCTCGTGGTCCCAGCCCTGGGCGTGCAGCGCGCCGTGCACCAGCAGGTGCGCGTAATGCGCGCCCAGGGGCCGTCCCAACTCGGTGGCCTCGCGGGCCACCACCGGCGCGCACAGCACCAGGTCGGCCGCGACCTCGGGGGCGCCGGCGTAGTCGAAGGTCAGCACGTTGGTGGCGTAGTCCTTGCCGCGGTAGTCGCGGTTGAGCTGGCGGCCCTCGCCGGCATCGACGATGCGCACCGTGATCTCGGCCGCCTGCACGTCCTCGCTCAGCGCGGCACGCAGCCAGCGCGCGACGCGGTGGCGCGGCAGGGCGGCGCGGTGCGCGGCGGCGCCGTCGAAGCGGGCGAACTGCAGGGACAGGGCCAGGGGAGGCGGCGGCATGGCGGCAGGGGTTTATGAATGTTTTTGGCCTGTAGCCGGCGCCCTATCAGCGTAATTAGCTATGAATAACGCAGCAGCTCAATCGCCGCCGCGCGCGCCGGCACGGCCCCGCGCGTCGTAGGCATCGACGATGCGCGCCACCAGGGGGTGGCGCACCACGTCGGCGCTGGTGAAGCGGGTGAAGGCGATGCCCTTGACGCGCTTGAGCACACGCTCGGCGTCGATCAGGCCGCTGGTGGCGCTCTTGGGCAGGTCGATCTGGCTCACGTCGCCCGTCACCACGCAGCGGCTGCCGAAGCCGATGCGGGTGAGGAACATCTTCATTTGCTCGGGCGTGGTGTTCTGCGCCTCGTCGAGGATGACGAAGGCATTGTTCAGCGTGCGCCCGCGCATGAAGGCCAGCGGCGCGATCTCCAGCTGGGCGCGCTCGAACGCCTTGGCCACGCGGTCGAACCCCATCAGGTCGTACAGCGCGTCGTACAGGGGGCGCAGGTAGGGGTCCACCTTCTGCGTCAGGTCGCCCGGCAGGAAGCCCAGGCGCTCGCCAGCCTCCACCGCCGGGCGCGTGAGCACGATGCGCTGCACCGCGTGGCGCTCCAGCGCGTCGACGGCGCAGGCCACGGCCAGGTAGGTCTTGCCGGTGCCGGCGGGGCCGATGCCGAAGGTGATGTCGTGGCCGGCGATGTTGTCCAGGTACGCGCTCTGGTTGGGCGTGCGCGCCCGCAGGTCGGCGCGGCGCGTCGCCAACACCATCGCGCCGTCGGCCGCCTCGCCGCCGTCGCCGGCCAGCATGAGCTGCACCGTCTCGGGCTGGATCGGGCGCTCGGCCAGCTCGTACAGGGCCTGCAGCACCTCCATGGCGCGCTCGGCCTGCTTCTTGGGGCCGTCGATCTTGAACTGCTCGTGGCGGTGCGCGATGCCGACCTGCAGCCCGGCCTCGATGGTGCGCAGGTGCTCGTCGGTCGGGCCGCACAGGTGGGCCAGCCGCGTGTTGTGGGGGGGATTGAAGGTATGGCGCAGGATCACGCCCGCATTGTCCCGCATTGCCGAGCGCTATTTTTCATATAGCTGCGGGCGCAGGTGACATCTGCGTGGAGGGCTTGATTTATCATCAAACGATGGCGCCCTAGGCGGCGCTTTCCCACCCGGATCCAGACCCCGTGATCGGACGCCTCAGCGGCCTGCTGGCCGAAAAGAACCCGCCGCAAATCCTGCTCGACTGCCACGGCGTCGGCTATGAGGTGGACGTGCCCATGAGCACCTTCTACCACCTGCCGGCCCTGGGCGAGCGGGTGCAGCTGCTGACCCATTTCGTGGTGCGCGAGGACGCGCAGGTGCTGTACGGCTTCGGCACCGCGGCCGAGCGCGGAGCCTTCCGGCTGCTGGTGCGCATCAGCGGCGTCGGCCCGCGCACGGCACTGGCCGTGCTCTCCGGCATGAGCGTGGCCGAGCTGGGCCAGGCCGTCACCGCGCAGGAGCCGGGCCGTCTGGTCAAGGTGCCCGGCATCGGCAAGAAGACCGCCGAGCGCCTGCTGCTGGAGCTCAAGGGCAAGCTCGGCGCCGACCTCGGCGCGCCCGCCGCGCCGGCCAGCGATGCAGAGGGCGACATCCTGCAGGCCCTGCTGGCGCTGGGCTACAGCGACAAGGAGGCCGGCGCCGCGCTGAAGGCGCTGCCGCCCGGCGTGGGCGTGAGCGAGGGGATCCGGCTGGCGTTGAAGGCGCTGGCGAGGTAGTGACATGACATGAGGGGGCAGCATGGCCGTACTTGAGGGGCTCAGCATTCAGAACTACCGCAGTTTGAGGGGTGTGACGCTGGGGCAGACTTTTGATCAGCAACTGGGCAAGGTCTTGCCGCGCTTGATGGCGGTGATCGGCGCCAATGGCGTTGGCAAATCCACCTTGCTGGATGCGCTGGGATTCATGGGTGATTGTTTGAACGACGGCGTGGAGGCTGCTTGCGACCGCCCGCATCGGGGCGGATTCGAACGCTTGCGCACCAAGGGGATTGACGAGCCCATCAAGTTCGAGATTCGCTATCGCGAAACCAGCCAGAGCCGCCCGATCAGCTACAGCCTGCACATCGATACCGACGCAAAGGGGCGCGTATGCGTGGTCTATGAGCGGCTGCGCCAGCGTCGCAAGGGGCAGCCCAACGGGCGACCCTACAGCTTTCTTGAGTTGACAGATGGGAATGGCTACGCCTGGTCTGGCGAGGAGCACGACGGCGTGGAAGGCAATGAGCGCGTCAACGTGCAGATGAGCGACCGCCAGGTACTGGGCATCGCCAGCCTCGGAACGCTCAAGGATCACCCGCGCATCAGCCAGTTCCGCGCTTTTCTTTCAGGATGGTATTTGTCGTACTTCGTGCCCGAACTGGCGCGCACGCAACCCATGGCTGGCGCAGACCCGCATTTGAACCGCAGAGGCGACAACCTGGCCAAGTACCTTCAGTACATCGAACGCGAAAGGCCGAAAGGGTTCAAGGCGGCGCTTGACTTGATCGCCACGAAGCTGCCAGGCATTGAGTCGATCCGATCCGACAAGGCGCCGGATGGGCGCTTGCTGCTGGAGTTTCATGCGGCAGGTTACGACAAGCCGTTCTACCAACAGGACATGTCGGACGGGTCGCTCAAGTTGCTGGCTTATCTTCTGTTGATGGAAGATCCGGAGCCGGCACCTTTGATCGGCATCGAGGAGCCTGAAAATGGCTTGCATCACCAGCTTTTGAGCGTGCTGGCACAGGAGATGCAGGCTTTCTCCAGAAAGGACAATGGACTGCAGATTTTGGTGACCACGCACTCCCCCTATTTCGTGGATGCGCTGACACCCGAGGAGGTGTGGATTCTGGAGAAAGGCGCAGACGGGTTCTCGACCATCACGCGGGCGGCGGACATACCGGGCGTGAAGGCGCTGTTTGACGAAGGCATTCCCACTGGCAGTCTCTGGTACAGCAACCATTTCGGCATCGGCAATCCATGACCGAACCGTATATCGAGGTGCTGCTGGAGGGCGCAGCCGATGTGCCCATGGTGCGGCATGTGCTGACCTCGCGCCTAGGACTGGAGGAGCGTCGCCATTTCAGAATTCATCCGCATCATGGGAAAGGCAGGCTGCCGACCAATCCGCTGAGCATGCCTGATGCCAAGCATCGTGGACTGCTGGATCAACTGCCTGCCAAGTTGCGCGCGTACGGCAAATCGTTGCTACCCCATATGCTGGTTCTGGTGGTCGTCGATGTGGATGATGAGGATTGCCGAGATTTACTGCGACGGCTGAACGAGATGCTGGCAGCGCTGCCGCGCAGGCCACGCGTGCTGTTTCGCTTGGCGATCGAGGAAACGGAAAGCTGGTTTCTAGCGGATCCGAATGCCATCAGGACTGCATTTCCGAAGGCCAAGATCAGCTTGTTGAAAGGAATGGAAGCAGACGCCATTGTCGGGGCATGGGAGCGCCTGGCCGCCGTTCTGAGCGTGGATCTCCCCGTGACCGGGCGTGACAAAGCCGCCTGGGCCGACGCGATCGCGCCTTATCTGAGTTTGGACCCGCCCTGTTCTCCAAGTCTCGGAAAGTTGCTCACCGGGTTGAAGCGCTATCTTGACGAGGTCAGGCCATGACCATTCACACCGACGACTTCGCCCTGCCTCCCGGCGGCCCCGCGCCGCGCGTGGTGTCGGCCGCCGCCGCCTCGCCGCGCGAGGAGGCGCTGGAGCGCGCGCTGCGCCCCAAGCTGCTGGACGACTACGTGGGCCAGGCCAAGGCACGCGCGCAGCTCGAGATCTTCATCGGCGCCGCCCGCAAGCGTGGCGAGGCGCTGGACCACGTGCTGCTGTTCGGCCCGCCGGGGCTGGGCAAGACCACGCTCAGCCACATCATTGCCCACGAGCTGGGCGTGAACCTGCGCCAGACCAGCGGCCCCGTGCTGGAGAAGCCCAAGGACCTGGCGGCGCTGCTCACCGGGCTGGAGCGCAACGACGTCCTGTTCATCGACGAGATCCATCGCCTCTCGCCCGTGGTGGAGGAGATCCTCTACCCCGCGCTGGAGGACTACCAGATCGACATCCTGATCGGCGAGGGCCCGGCCGCGCGCTCGATCAAGCTGGACGTGCAGCCCTTCACCCTGGTGGGCGCCACCACGCGCGCCGGCATGCTGACCAACCCGCTGCGCGACCGCTTCGGCATCGTGGCGCGGCTGGAGTTCTACACGCCCGACGAGCTGGCGCGCATCGTCGCCCGCTCGGCCGGCCTGCTGCAGGTGGAGACCGACCCCGAGGGCGGGTTCGAGATCGCCCGCCGCTCGCGCGGCACGCCGCGCATCGCCAACCGTCTGCTGCGCCGCGTGCGCGACTTCGCCGACGTGAAGGGCGACGGCCGCATCACCCGCGCCATCGCGCACGACGCGCTGGCCATGCTGGACGTGGACCCGCAGGGCTTCGACCTGATGGACCGCAAGCTGCTGGAGGCGGTGATCCACCGCTTCGACGGCGGCCCGGTCGGCCTGGACAACGTGGCCGCCGCCATCGGCGAGGAGCCCGGCACCATCGAGGACGTGATCGAGCCCTACCTGATCCAGCAGGGCTACCTGCAGCGCACCCCGCGCGGCCGCGTGGCCACGCTGGCCGCGTACCGCCACCTGGGCGTGGCGCCGCTCCAGGCTGGGGGCGGCTCGCTCTTGTAGGGCGCGGCGGCGCCGCAACGGAAAGCGGCACGAATGCACGGACACCGCGGGAGAGATCGCGAAAGGGGCGGGCGCTTCACCGGCCTGACATGACTGCACGACACAATGCGAGCAATGGCGCCCGCGGGGGTCGTTCCAGATTTTCTTGCTGACCTGGAGGATGAACATGAACAAGTACCTGGCCGAACTGATCGGTACCTTCTGGCTGGTGCTGGGCGGCTGCGGCAGCGCCGTGCTGGCCGCCGCCTTTCCCGAGCTGGGCATCGGCTTCGCCGGCGTGGCGCTGGCCTTCGGCCTGACGGTGCTGACCATGGCTTACGCCATCGGCCACATCTCCGGCTGCCACCTGAACCCGGCGGTGTCCTTCGGCCTGTGGGCGGGCGGGCGCTTCGCGGGCAGGGACCTGCTGCCCTACGTCGCGGCGCAGGTGGCCGGCGCCATCGCCGCCGCCGCCGTGCTGTACCTCATCGCCAGCGGCAAGCCGGGCTTCGCGGCCGGGGGCTTTGCCAGCAACGGCTTCGGCGAGCTGTCGCCCGGCCAGTATTCGATGACGGCGGTGCTGGTGTGCGAGGTGGTGCTGACAGCGGTGTTCCTGTTCGTCATCATGGGCGCCACGGACGCGCGCGCGCCGGCCGGCTTCGCGCCCATCGCCATCGGCCTGTGCCTGACGTTGATCCACCTGGTCAGCATCCCCGTGTCCAACACCTCGGTGAACCCGGCGCGCTCCACCGGCGTGGCGCTGTTCGCGCAGACCGGCGCGGTGGGCCAGCTGTGGCTGTTCTGGGTCGCGCCCATCGTGGGCGGCATGCTGGGCGCGCTGGTCTACAAGGCGGTGGCCGGGCGGGACTGATGCTATCGGTGGAATAGCTGCCGGTGCTGGATTGGCGCGGGGAAATGCCGGAATCTCTTCAAGAATCGAGCGCCGAGAGGATGCGGGGATAATTCCCCTCATGCACATCCGCTTCACCAAGATGCAGGGCGCGGGCAACGACTTCGTGGTGCTCGACGAGACCGCCGCGCCGCTGGGCTTGAGCACGGCGCAGTACCGCTGGTTGGCCGACCGGCACTTCGGCGTGGGCGCGGACCAGATCCTCAGCGTGCGCCCGGCGCCGAATGCGGACGCCGATTTCGGCTACGTCATCCACAACAGCGACGGCCACGAGGTCGAGAACTGCGGCAACGGCGCGCGCTGCTTCGTGCGCTACGTGCGCGAGCGCGGCCTGACGGACAAGACGCGCGTGCGGGCGCAGCTCAGGCACGGCGTGATCGATCTGGCCGAGCAGCCCGATGGCCGCGTCGCCGTGGACATGGGCGCACCCATCTTCGACCTGGCCGCCGTGCCCTTCGACGCCGCCGGCCGCCCGCCGGTGCCGCACGGCGGCTGGCGGCTCTGGCCACTCGATCTGAAGCCAAAAACGGCGACAGTCGGCATGGATACCGTGCCGAAAGCTATGATCAACGTAGCAATCCTGTCCATGGGCAACCCGCACGCCGTCGCCCTGGTCGAGGATGTGGACGCCGCGCCCGTGGCCGCGCTGGGTCCGCTGATCGAGCACCATCCGGCCTTCCCGCAGCGCGTCAACGCCGGCTTCATGCAGGTGGTCGATCGCGGCCACGTGCGCCTGCGCGTGCACGAGCGCGGCGCGGGCGAGACCCTGGCCTGCGGCACCGGCGCCTGCGCGGCGGTGGTCGCCGGCATCCGCCTGGGCCTGCTCGATCCCTGCGTCCAGGTCCAGGCGCGCGGCGGCCTGCTCACCATCGAATGGGCCGGCGGCGACGCCGACCCGGTGCGCATGACCGGGCCGGCCGCCACCGTGTTCGAAGGCTCCATCGACGTTCCCGCCAACCCCTGATCCCAGAGACGCCAGATGACCGCCATGTCCCCCATCACCGAAGAAGACATCGCCCAGTTCCTGATCCATACGCCCGATTTCTTCGAGCGCCACGCCGACCTGCTGGGCGCCGTGCAGTTGACCAGCCCGCACGGCGGGCGCGCGGTCAGCCTGCAGGAGCGGCAGGCCGAGATGCTGCGCGAGAAGATCAAGGTGCTGGAGCAGCGCCTGATGGAGATGATGCGCCACGGCAACGAGAACATGCTGATCGGTGACAAGCTGCAGCGCTGGTCGCGCCAGCTCTTCCTGGTTGCGCGCGGGGCCGACCTGCCGGCCGTGCTGGTGAGCGAGATCCGCGCCCAGTTCAGCGTGCCGCAGGCCGCACTCAAGCTGTGGGACGTGGCCGAAGTCTACGCCGGCGAGCCGTTCGCGCAGGGCGCTGGCAACGACGCCAGGAGCCTGGCCAGCTCGCTCACCACGCCGTACTGCGGCGTCAACGCCGGCTTCGACGCCGTGCAGTGGCTGGACGACCCCGAGGCCGCCGCCTCGGTGGCGCTCATTCCCCTGCGCGCCGGCGCCACCGCGCCCGCCTTCGGCCTGCTGGTGCTGGCCTCGCCCGACGGCACGCGCTACCAGGCCGGCATGGCCACCGACTTCCTGGAGCGCATCGCCGAGCTGGCCAGCGCGGCGCTCTCCAGGGTGCGGGATGCCTGATTTCTGAGTGAAATCGGCCTGAGGCCGCTGCCCCTATTGTGCTAGAAGCTATTATTTAAATAGCATGGAGACACTGGCCTCACCCCTTTTGTCCGCCGCCGATGCGGCCCTGGTGGAGCGCTACCTGGCGCACGTGCGCGTCGAGAAGCGCCTGGCCGCCCGCACCGTCACCCTCTACGGGCTTGATCTGGACAAGCTCGCCGCCTTCGCCGCCACCGCCGGCGTGGCCCTGGCCGAGGTGCAGCCGGCGCACGTGCGGGGCTGGGTGGCGCGGATGCACGCCGGCGGGCGCGGCGGGCGCGGCATCGCCCTGATCCTGTCGGGCTGGCGCGGCTTCTACGCCTGGCTCGGGCGCGAAGGCCGCATCGCCGCCAACCCGGTGCAGGACGTGCGCGCGCCGCGCCAGCCGCGCCCGCTGCCCAAGGCCCTGGGCGTGGACGAGGCCGTGCAACTGGCCGAGCACGCGGCCGGCGGCGAGGACGACGACGACCCCTGGCTGGACGCGCGCGACGCCGCCATGGTCGAGCTGCTCTACGGCAGCGGCCTGCGCGTGGGCGAGCTGACCGGCCTGGACGTGGCCGCCAGCGACGGCGCGCTGCGCGCCGGGCGCGGCTGGATCGACCTGGACGGCGCCGAGGTGCAGGTGCAGGGCAAGGGCGGCAAGCGCCGCGCCGTGCCCCTGGGCCGGGCCGCCGCGGCGGCACTGCGGCGCTGGTTGGCCCTCCGGGGCGACGTGCCGGCGGCGGCGGGCGCCGACGCGGCGCGGGCCCTGTTCATCGGCCGGCGCGGCACGCGCCTGACCGCGCAGTCCATCTGGCAGCGCCTGCGCCGCCGCAGCCTGCGCGCCGGGCTGGCCACGCCAGTGCATCCGCACATGCTGCGCCACTCCTTCGCCAGCCACGTGCTGCAGTCCAGTGGCGACCTGCGCGCGGTGCAGGAGCTGCTGGGCCACGCGCACATCGGCACCACGCAGGTGTACACGCGGCTGGATTTCCAGCACCTGGCCAAGGCCTACGACGCAGCGCACCCGCGGGCGCACCGCAAGAAGGGCTGACGAGCCGAGGGGGTCAGCGCGGTGGGTACATCCACCCGCGCGACCACGGCAGGCTGTCCGCATCCTGGCCGGCGCGGCGGCACAGCACCTGGAAGAGCGAGATCTCGTCGTGCTCGAAGGCCCACTGGCAGCCCATCAGGTACATGCGCCAGATGCGCCATCGCCGCTCGTCCACCAGGGTCTTCAGGTGCTCGCCCCGGGCCTCGAAGCTGTCGCTCCAGCACTTGAGCGTGCGGGCGTAGTGGCGGCGCAGGCTCTCGGCGTCCACGGCTTCCAGGCCGCCCTGCTGCATGGCGGTGAGCACGGTGCCGATGTGCGGCAGCTCGCCCTGCGGGAACACGTAGCGGTCGATGAAGCGACCGCCGCCGTGGCTGGTCTCGCCGTTGTACGGGTCGGTCGAGGTGATGCCGTGGTTCAGCGCCCAGCCGCCGGGCGCCAGCAGGTCGTGCACGATGCGGAAGTAGGGCGCCAGGTTCTTCAGTCCCACGTGCTCGAACATGCCGACGCTGCTGACGCGGTCGAACGTGCCTTGCACGTCGCGGTAGTCCTGCAGGCGGATTTCCACACGGTCTTGAAGGCCGGCGGCGCGCACGCGCTCGGTGGCCAGGTCGAGCTGGTTGCGCGACAGCGTGATGCCGACGCAGCGGGCGCCGAACCGCCCGGCCGCGCGCAGCACCAGCGCGCCCCAGCCGCAGCCGATGTCCAGCAGCGTCTGGCCGGGCTGCAGGCGCAGCTTGGTCAGGATGTGATCGATTTTCTTGGCCTGCGCCTTGGCCAGGGTCTCGTCGCCGTTCTCGAAGTAGGCGCACGAATAGACCATGGCCGGGTCCAGCCACTCGGCATAGAAGGCGTTGGAGACGTCGTAGTGGTATTGGATGGCCTCGCGGTCCTGCGCGCGGGTGTGGTGCGTGGCGTCGATGAGGCGGCGCACGGCGCGGCCCATCCAGCCCGCGTCCTCGTCGGCCGCGCCCGACTCGGCCAGGCGGTGAGCGATGTCGATGACGTCCTGGACCGAGCCGTGGACGTCGATGTGGCTCTCCACGTAGGCCTGCCCCAGGCTGTCCAGCGACGGGGCCAGCAGCGCGGCCGCGCCGGCGGCGTCGCGCACGTCCAGCGTCACGCGCGGGATGTCGAACTGGCCCAGCCGCAGGCCGGCGCCGCCTTGCCAGCGCACCAGCAACGGCAGATCCAGCCGCTGGCGCAGGCGGTCGGCCCATTGGTGGAGAGGGGCCTCCAGGGCGGAGGGGATCGTCACGCGCATCGTGCTCGGGCTCCTTTGCAAGCGGGCTCGGCGGCGCGTCAGGGGCCGCCGCCGTGGCCGGCCATGGGACACAGACGACGCCAAAATTACCACGGCTGTGCGACATTTGCATGCTCCGCGCCGCCATGGCCACGCTGGCCGTGGCAGCGCCGCGGAACCAAACGGTTGGCGCCCGCCTCCCACGCAATTGCCTTCGACCTTGCCCTGATGTTCTTTTCACGCCTTTCGATCGCTTCGCTGGTTGCTACATTAATGGTAGCTATTGGATTAATAACCACGCCGGTTCAAGCCCAAAATGACTTGAAATCCGAGGTGCGGACGGAACAGGTCAACGCCACGCTGCTGGCCCACGCGCCGCAGGGTGTGCCGGTGGACGGGGCGCCCAGCTCGGCGGCGCCCGTGTGGCTGGGGCTGCGGATCACGCACCAGCCCGGGTGGCACACCTACTGGAAGAATTCGGGCGATTCCGGCCTGCCGACCGAGCTGCAGTGGACGCTGCCGCCCGGCGTGATGGCTGGCGACGTCGCCTGGCCGCTGCCCCGCAAGATCCCCATCGGCGACCTGGCCAACTACGGCTACGAGGGCACGGTGCTGCTGCCCGTGCCCCTCATCGTCACGCCCGGCTACCAGCCGCCCGTGCTGGCCCGGGCCATGGACATCCGCCTGAAGGCCACCTGGCTGGTGTGCCGGCAGGAGTGCATCCCGCAGGAGGGCGAGTTCGCGCTGCAGCTGCCCTTGCGCAGCTCCACCGCCCTGAACGGCGCCGCCTTCGACGCGGCGCTGGCCAGCCAGCCCGCCGAGCTGCCGGGCGCGCACCAGGCCGCGCTGCGGGACGACGGCCGGCGCTTGGCCGTGCGCGTGGCCGGGCTGCCCGCCAGCGTGCGCGGGCAGGCGCTGGAGCTGTTCCCCGAGACGCCCAACATCCTCGTCGCCGCCGCCGCGCCGGGCGACGCGCCCGGCCCTCGCACCTGGACGCAGCGCTGGGACGGCGACGCGTGGACGGCCGACCTGCCCGTGTCGCCCGACCGCGCCGACAGCCCCGCGCGCCTGCCCCTGGTGCTGGTGGCCGGCGGCCAGGGCTGGCGCGCCGACGCGGCGGTCGAGGGCGACTGGCCCGCGCCAGCGCCGGTGGCCGGCCTGTCGCCCGCGCTGCAGGCCGCGCTGCAGGCCAACGCGGCGGCGGGGGGGGCGTCCCCGGCCGGCGGGTCGCTCCTGCCGCCCGCCGCGCAGGCCGTGCCGGCCGGCACTTTCGCGCTGGCGCTGCTGGGCGCGCTGGTCGGCGGGCTGGTGCTCAACCTCATGCCCTGCGTGTTCCCGGTGCTGGCCATCAAGGTGCTGGGCTTCGCCCGCCACGGCGGTGACCGGCGCGCGCAGCGCCTGGGCGGGCTGGCCTACGGCGTCGGCGTGGTGCTGTCCTTCGTGCTGCTGGGCGCGCTGATGCTGGCGCTGCGCGCGGCCGGGCAGCAGCTGGGCTGGGGCTTCCAGTTGCAGTCGCCCGCCGTGGTGGCGGCGCTGGCGGCGCTGTTCACGGTGATTGGGCTCAACCTGGCGGGCGTGTTCGAGTTCGGCCGCTTCGTGCCCAACGGCGTGGCGACGCTGCAGGCCCGGCATCCGGTCGCCGATGCCGGGCTGTCGGGCGTGCTGGCGGTGGCCGTGGCCTCGCCCTGCACGGCGCCGTTCATGGGCGCCTCGCTCGGGCTGGCGGTGGGGCTGCCAGTGGCGCAGGCGCTGGCCATCTTCGCCGCCATCGGGCTGGGCATGGCGCTGCCCTACCTGGCCGCCACCTGGGTGCCCGCCGTGGCCGGGTGGCTGCCCCGGCCCGGCGCGTGGATGGACGTGTTCAGGAAGTTCATGGCGTTCCCGATGTTCGGCACCGCCGTCTGGCTGCTGTGGGTGCTGGGCCAGCAGAGCGGCATCGACGGCGCCGGCGCGCTGCTGGCGCTGCTGGTGGCGCTGGCCTTCGTGCTGTGGGCGCTGGGGCTGGGGCTGGCCGGCCGCACGCGCTGGGTCGTCGGCGCGCTGGCCGTGGCACTGGCGGCCTTCCTGCTGCCCAGCCTGGGGCCGCTGGTGGTGGCGCCCGCGCCCGCCACGGCGGCGGCCGGCGAGCGCTGGCAGCCCTGGTCGCCCGGGCGCGTGCAGGCCCTGCTGGCCGGCGGCCAGCCGGTGTTCGTGGACTTCACCGCCGCCTGGTGCGTGACCTGCCAATACAACAAGAAGACCACCCTGGCCAGCGCCGAGGTGCTGGCCGCGCTGGACGCGGCGCGCGTGCAGACCCTGCGCGCCGACTGGACGCGGCGCGATGCCGCCATCACCGCCGAGCTGCAGCGGCTGGGCCGCGGCGGCGTGCCCGTCTACCTGCTGCAGGCGCCGGGTCAGGCGCCGGTGGTGCTGAGCGAGGTGCTCAGCGTGGCCGACGTGAAGGCCGCGCTGGCAAGGCTGTGAGCCCTCAGGCGTAGCTGTACACGCCGCGCCCCGTTTTGCGGCCCAGTTGGCCGGCGGCGACCATCTCGCGCAGCAGCGGGCAGGGGCGGTACTTGCTGTCGCCGAATTCTGCCAGGTACACCTCCATCACCGCCAGGCACACGTCCAGGCCCACCATGTCGGCCAGCGCCAGCGGGCCGATGGGGTGGTTGCAGCCCAGGCGCATGCCGGCATCGATGTCTTCGGGCGTGGCCAGGCCCTCGGCCAGCACGAAGAAGGCCTCGTTGATCATCGGCACCAGGATGCGGTTGACGACGAAGCCGGGCGCGTTCTTCACCGTGATGGGCGACTTGCCCAGCCGCACGGCCAGCGCTTTCACGGCCTCGTGCGTGGCGTCGCTGGTCAGGTAGCCTCGGATCAGCTCCACCAGCGCCATCATCGGCACCGGGTTGAAGAAGTGCATGCCGATGAAGCGCTCGGGCCGCGACGTGGCGGCGGCGAGCTGGGTGATGGAGATGGACGAGGTGTTGGTGGCGATGATGACCTCGGGCGCCAGCAGGCCGTCCAGGGTCTTGAGGATCTTGTTCTTCAGCTCGTGGTTCTCGGTGGCGGCCTCGATCACCAACTGGGCGGCCTGCAGGTCGTCGTAGTTGGTCGAGCCTTTGATGCGGCCGAGGGCGATGGCCTTGTCGGCCTCGGTGATCTTCTCCTTGCCGACCAGGCGGTCCAGGCTTTTACCTATGGTGGCCAGGCCCTTGTCCACGGCGGCCTGGGCGATGTCGACCATGACGACCTGGATGCCCGACACGGCGCAGGCTTGCGCGATGCCGTTGCCCATGGTGCCGGCGCCGACGATGCCAACGGTGGTGATGCTCATGCTGTGTTCTCCGGTGAAAAGATGATTCTAAGTAAAATTGGCCTCAATCCCGCGTGGATACTACGCCAACAGCTATAAAAAAAGGAGTTTTCAGCGGCGGAACCGCTGCCGCGTGAAGGCCAGCGCGGCCCAGAAGCTGGCGACCGCGTACAGCGCCAGCACCGCCGCGTGGCGCCAGGGATTGTCGGGCCACTGGTCCAGGAACATCGGCCGCACCAGGTCCACGGCGGCCGACAGCGGCAGCCAGTCGGCGATGGCGCGCACCACGCCGGGCAACTGCTCGCGCGGAAAGAACACGCCGGAGAGGAACATCATGGGCGAAAGCACCACCGTGAAGTAGTAGGTGAAGAAGTCGTAGCCCTTGGCCTTGGCGTTGAACACCAGCGCCATGCTGGCGAAGGTGATGCCCACGCCCAGCAGCACCGGCCAGGCCACCAGCAGCTTGGGGCTGTGGCTGATGCCCAGCGCCAGCATCACGCCCAGGATGGCGGTGACCGAGAACAGCGCCTTGAAGCCGGCCCACAGCATCTCGGCCAGCACCACGTCGTCCAGCTCCACCGGCGCGTTCAGGATGCCGTCCCAGGTCTTCTGCACGTGCATGCGCGAGAAGGCCGAGTACAGCGCCTCGAAGCTGGCCGCGTTCATCGCGCTCATGCAGATCGAGCCGCTGGCCAGGAACAGCAGGTAGGGCACGGCCTGCCCGCCGCCCACCGGTACCTCGCCCACCAGCGCGCCCAGCCCGTAGCCGAAGGCCACCAGCCAGGTCAGCGGCTCGCCGATGTTGGCCAGCAGGCTGGGCACGGCCAGCTTGCGCCACACCAGCAGGTTGCGCCGGAACACTGGCCACCAGCGCATCGACAGGCGCGGCGGCGCCCAGATCGAGGGGTTCTTCATGTGGGTTCCCGTGTTTCCCATGGGCCAGGACGTTTCGCCGCCGGGCCGCCCCAAGGCGGAACAGCCCCCTCGGGGGGCAGCGCACCTCGCGCAGCGGGGGAGCGTGGGGGTCGTTTCGCCGCCGGGCCGCCCCAAGGCGGAACAGCCCCCTCGGGGGGCAGCGCACCTCGCGCAGCGGGGGAGCGTGGGGGCCTCATCCATCCTCCCTGATCTGGCGGCCGGTGAGCTTGAGGAACAAGTCCTCCAGGTTCGCCGGCCGGTGCAGCGTGCGCAGCTGCGGGTGCGCCTGCAGCGCCTCCAGCAGGGCGCGGGCGCGGTGGGTGTAGAAGAACAGCGTCTCGCCGCTCTGCTCCACGCGCTGGGCGTGCGCGGCCAGGGGCGAGGCGGCCAGCGCCGGCGCGCCGGGGCCGTAGACCTCGACCACCTCCGGCTCCAGGTGCGCGGCGATCAGCTCGCGCGGGCGGCCCTCGGCGATCTTGCGGCCGTGGTCCAGCACCAGCAGGCGCGAGCACAGGCGCTCGGCCTCGTCCATGAAGTGCGTGGTCAGCAGGATCGACTTGCCGCCCTGCAGCAGCCGCTGCAGCCGCTCCCACATCAGGTGGCGCGCCTGCGGATCGAGCCCGGTGGTGGGCTCGTCCAGCAGCAGCAGGTCGGGGTTGTTGATGAGCGCGCGCGCCAGCGACAGGCGCCGCCGCATGCCGCCCGACAGCTCGCCAGGCCGGACGTCGGCCTTGTGGGCCAGGGCGGCGAAATCCAGCAGCTGCGGCACGCGCTCATCCAGCACCGCGCGCTTCAGCCCGAAGTAGCGGCCGAAGACCTGCAGGTTCTCGGCGCAGGTGAAGTCGGGGTCGAGCGAGTCGAACTGCGCCACCACGCCCAGCCGCGCCTTGATGGCCAGCGCGTCGCGCGGCATGGCGAGCGCGGTGCCGTCGGGCCGGGCGAAGTACTCGATGCGTCCGGCGTCGGGCGCGGCCAGGCCCAGGCACATGCGCAGGGTGGTGGTCTTGCCGGCGCCGTTGGGGCCGATCACCCCCAGGCATTCGCCCGGCGCGATGGCGAAGCCCACCCCGTCCACCACGCGCGCGCCAGCGTAGGTCTTGACGAGATCCTGCACGTGCAGCAGCAGCGGCGGGGCGGCGGGAGGCATGGGCGGCATTGTGCCCGCGCGCCGTGGCGCGGCGCCGCCAGCGACAATCGGGCCCGTGGCCGATCACCGGCCGATGCGGCGCCTGCCCGGATGCCATGAGGCTTTCCGGCCGGTTGCGCCCACCCACGCTGCGCCACCAGCTATCTTTTTGAAAGCGAACGCCCATGAACAACTACGTCTTCACGCCCGCCCCCCAGGCCGCCGTGCCGGTGCGCGGCGGCGCGCGGCACTACGCCGTCAGCCGCATCTTCTGCGTCGGCCGCAACTACGCCGCCCATGCGCGCGAGATGGGGTCCGACCCCGACCGCGAGCCGCCCTTCTACTTCAGCAAGACGCCCATCGACCTGGTGATGAGCGGCGCCACCGTGCCCTATCCGCTGGGCAGCCAGAACTACCACTACGAGATGGAGCTGGTCATCGCCATCGGCCGGCCCACCTTCCGCGCCGAGCCCGAGCAGGCGCTGGAGAGCGTGTGGGGCTACGCCTGCGGGCTGGACATGACGCGGCGCGACCTTCAGATCAAGGCGCGCGAGGCCGGCCGCCCCTGGGACTTCGGCAAGGACTTCGAGCAGTCGGCCGTGATGAGCGCGCTGGTGCCCGCCAGCGAGATCGGCCACCCCGCCAGCGGCGCCATCCAGCTCAGCGTGAACGGCCAGGTCAAGCAAAGCGCCGACCTGCGGGACTTGATCTGGAGCGTGCCCGAGGTCGTGGCCAACCTGTCGCAGTACTACCACCTGCAGCCGGGCGACCTGATCTACACCGGCACGCCCGAGGGCGTCGGCCCGATCAAGCCTGGCGACGTGCTCGCCGGCCGCATCGAGGGCGTGGGCGAGATCGCGCTGACCATCGGCGAGCCAGAGTAGGCAACGGCCAAAACTAGAATGGCGCGCTGCCCCTCCCACCCGTGCGCCGTGCCCACCGACCTGTCCGACCGCCTCGCCGTCCTGCCCCAGTACCTGATGCCCCGGCGCGCGCTGACGCAGCTGGCAGGCCGGCTGGCGGGCGCCGAGCTGGGCGGGCTGACGCAGGCGGCCATCCGCCGCTTCGTGGCGCGCTACGGGGTGGACATGAGCGAGGCGGCAAATCCCGACATCGCCGGCTACGCCAGCTTCAACGACTTCTTCACGCGCGCGCTGCGCCCGGGCGCGCGGCCGCTGGCGGCGGCCGACTACCTGTGCCCGGTGGACGGCGCCATCAGCCAGTTCGGCGCCATCGAGCGTGGGCAGATTTTCCAGGCCAAGGGCCACCACTACGGCGCGCGCGCCCTGCTGGCGGGCGACGAGCAGCTCGCGGCCGAGTTCGAGGACGGCCAGTTCGCCACGCTGTACCTGAGCCCGCGGGACTACCACCGCATCCACATGCCCTGCGCCGGGCGGCTGGTGCGGATGACGCACGTGCCGGGCGACCTGTTCTCCGTCAACCCCACCACGGCGCGCGGCGTGCCGGGGCTGTTCGCGCGCAACGAGCGCGTGGTCTGCCTATTCGACACCGTGCGCGGCCCCCTGGCCTTGGTGCTGGTGGGCGCCACCATCGTCGGCAGCATAGCGACCGTGTGGCACGGCGTGGTCAACCCGCCGCGGCCGGGCGCGGTGCGCCGCTTCGACTACGCGGACCGGCCCGTCGATCTGGCCCGGGGCGCCGAGATGGGGCGCTTCCTGCTCGGCTCCACGGTGGTGCTGCTGTGGCCGCGCGGCACGCTGCGCTTCAACCCCGGCTGGGCGCCCGGCGGCGCCGTCCGGATGGGCGAGGCGATGGGACGCGCGCTCGGCTGATTGGCCTGGGATGCTTCTGAAAGCATAGCTGCCAGCGCTTGACTGGCACGGGCAAAAGGCATTTTTATTTTCACAAAGCAAGCGATTTCCAAAAATTGGAAGTCCTGCTATGCTGTGCCCATGTCCCTGGCCGCCGCACCTCTTTCGCTGCCCGCGCGGCGGGGCCGTCCGCGCAAGAGCGCCGAGGAGCGCGACGAGAGCCTGCGCCGCGCCGAGTTGGTGCGCGCGGCGGCGCGGCTGTTCCGTGCCAAGGGCTTCGATGCCACCAGCACGCGCGACATCGCCGGCGCGGCGGGCATGCACAGTGGCTCGCCCTTCTACTATTTCGACAGCAAGAGCGCCTTGCTCTACGCCGTCATGTGCGACGGCATGGCGCAGGCCGGGCGCAGCCAGGCGCAGGCGCTGCGCGCGCTGGGGCCGCGCGCCGGCGCGCGCGCGCGGCTGGGCGCGCTGATCCGCCACCACTTCGAGGTGCTGCTGGGCCCGGACAGCGACTTCATCCCGGTGATGCTGTACGAATGGCGCTCGCTCACGCCGGCGCAGCGCGAGGGCATCGCGGCGCAGAAGGACGCCTACGAAGCGGCGTGGATGCCGGCGCTGAAGGCGCTGCACCGCGCGGGCGCGCTGCGGGCGCAGCCGGCCGTCGCGCGCCTGTTCATCTTCGGCGCGCTGAACTGGACGGCGCAGTGGTATTCCGAGCGCGGCCCGCTGACGCTGGACGATCTGGCACGGCAGGCGCTCGGCCTGTTCACGGGAGAGGCGTGATGGATACGCGGGTGCTGGCCTCATGAGCCGCTTCGAATCGTCGTGGAACCCGCGCGCCGAGGCCGCGCAGGCGCGGCGCCAGGCCATGCTGGCGCGCATCGCCGCCTGGCGCGCGCTGGAGGAGCGCTCGGCCCGGGCCTCGGCCGCCGCGCGGCCGGTGTTCGAGCGGCGCGGCCAGCTGCTGCCGCGCGAGCGGGTGGCGCTGCTGCTGGACCGCGGCGCGCCCTGGCTGCCGCTGTCCACGCTGGCGGGCTATCTGCAGGACACGCCGGACGCGGCGCGGTCGGTGCCCGGCGGCGGGGTGATCGCCGGCATCGGCTTCGTCGAGGGCGTGCGCTGCATGGTGGTGGCCAGCGACTCCGGCATCGAGGCCGGCGCCATCCAGGCCATGGGGCTGGACAAGATCCTGCGCGCGCAGGAGCTGGCGCTGCACAACCGCTTGCCCTTCATCCACCTGGTGGAGAGCGCCGGCGCCAACCTGATGCGCTACCGCGTCGAGGGCTTCGTGCACGGCGGCGCGCTGTTCCGCAACCTGGCGCGGCACTCGGCGGCAGGGCTGCCGGTGATCACGGTGCAGCACGGCTCGGGCACGGCCGGCGGCGCCTACATGCCCGGGCTGTCGGACATCGTCATCATGGTGCGCGGCCGCTCGCGCGCCTTCCTCGCTGGTCCGCCGCTGCTCAAGGCCGCCACTGGCGAGGTGGCGACCGAGGAGGAGCTGGGCGGCGCCGAGATGCACACCAGCGTCTCGGGCCTGGGCGAATACCTGGCCGAGGACGACCGCCACGCGCTCGGGCTGGCGCGGCGCGTGGTGGCGCAGGTTTCTGAATCAAAATGGCCTGAAGCTCGCATGGGATATACGCCAGCAGCTATCAATGAAGTAGCAAAAGAACCCGTCTTCGACGCCGACGAGCTGCTGGGCCTGATGCCGGCGCACCACCGCGAGCCGGTGGACATGCGCGAGGTGATGGTGCGCCTGGTCGACGCGTCCGACCTGCTGGAGTTCAAGCCGCTGTACGGTGGCGCCACCGTCTGCGCGCAGGGGGCCATCGGCGGGCACCGCGTGGGCTTCGTCAGCAACAACGGCCCCATCGACGTGGCCGGCGCCAACAAGGCCACGCACTTCATCCAGTGGATGTGCCAGCTCGGCCATCCCCTCATCTACCTGCAGAACACCACCGGCTACATGGTCGGCAAGGAGGTGGAGCAGGGCGGCATGATCAAGCACGGCAGCAAGATGATCCAGGCCGTCAGCAACGCCACCGTGCCGCAGCTCACCGTGCAGTGCGGCGCCAGCTTCGGCGCCGGCAACTACGGCATGTGCGGGCGCGGCTACGCGCCGCGCTTTCTGTTCAGCTGGCCCAGCGCCACGACGGCGGTGATGGGCGGCGAGCAGGCCGCGCGCACCATGCGGATCGTCACGGAGGCGGCGCTGGCCCGCAAGGGCCTCCAGCCCGATGTCGGGCAGTCGCAAAAGCAGTTCGACCAGATCGTCGCCATGTTCGAGGCCCAGGCCGACGCGCTGTACACCAGCGGCCTGCTGCTGGACGACGGCGTGATCGACCCGCGCGACACGCGCGCCGTGCTGGCCTTCTGCCTGGACACCCTCGCGGAGGGCGCGGCGCGCGCCGTGCGCCCGGTGCAGTTCGGCGTCGCGCGCATGTGAGCCACCCGAGGAAGCACGCCATGCAACTGACCCACGAGCACCAGCAGGTCCGCGACACGCTCAGGCGCTACATCGACGAGCACATCAACCCCCACGTCGATGCCTGGGAAGAGGCGGAGATCTTCCCCGCGCACCAGGTCTTCAAGGGCCTGGGCGACCTGGGCCTGCTGGGGCTGACCAAGCCGCCCGAGTACGGCGGCGCGGGCCTGGACTATTCGTACAGCATGGTCATGGCCGAGACGCTGGGCCTCGTCCGCTGCGGCGCCGTGCCCATGGCCATCGGCGTGCAGACCGACATGTGCACGCCGGCGCTGGCGCGCTTCGGCAGCGACGAACTCAAGCGCCAGTTTCTGGCTCCCGCCATCGCGGGCGACCAGGTGGGCTGCATCGGCGTCAGCGAGCCGGCCGCCGGCAGCGACGTGTCAGGCATCAGGAGCGTGGCGCGCAAGGACGGCGGCGATTACCTCATCAGCGGCCAGAAGATGTGGATCACCAACAGCCTGCAGGCCGACTGGATGTGCATGCTGGTGGGCACCGGCGGCGCCAACCCGCACAGGAACAAGAGCCTGGTGATGGTGCCGATGCGCGACGGGCCCGGCGGCCGGCTCACCCCGGGCATCGAGGTGGCGCGCAAGATCCGCAAGATCGGCATGGATGCGTCCGACACCGGCCTCATCTACTTCGACGAGGTGCGCGTGCCGCAGCGCCACCGCATCGGCGAGGAGGGCCAGGGCTTCATCTACCAGATGCAGCAGTTCCAGGAAGAGCGCCTGTGGGCGGCGGCCAATTCGCTCAGCACGCTCGACGCATGCATCCGCGAGACCATCGACTGGGCGCGCGAGCGCCGCATGTTCGGCGGCACCCTGCTCGACCAGCAGTGGGTGCAGTTCAAGCTGGTCGAATTGCAGACCGAGGTGGAGGCGTTGCGCGCGCTCACCTGGGCCGCGGGCGAGCGCTACGTGCAGGGCCAGGACGTGCTGCAGTGGGCCAGCATGGCCAAGCTCAAGGCCGGCCGGCTGATGCGCCAGGTGGCCGACACCTGCCTGCAGTTCTGGGGCGGCATGGGCTTCACGTGGGAGAACCGCGTGTCGCGCCTGTACCGCGACGGCCGGCTGGCATCGATCGGCGGCGGCGCGGACGAGGTGATGATGGGCATCATTGCCAAGACCATGGGTATGGCCAGGCGAGAGCGGGCGGGATAAGAATGCTCCTGAAATCGAAGCGCATGGCGCAATGCCCACGCTGGCTGCAGGCCGAAATCGTTCAAGAACTGGTATCCGAATGCGCCGCATCCTGATCGCCAACCGCGGCGAGATCGCGCGCCGCGTCATCGCCACCGCGCGGCGCATGGGGATCGAGACCGTGGCCGTCCATTCCGACGCCGACGCCGACGCCGGCGCCCTGCACGTGCGCGAGGCCACCCTGGCCTTCGCCCTGGGCGGCACCGCGTCCGCCGACAGCTACCTGCGCGTCGACAAGCTGCTGGCGGCGGCGCGCGCCTGCGGGGCCGATGCGGTGCACCCCGGCTACGGCTTCCTGAGCGAGGACGCAGGCTTCGCCCAGGCCGTCATCGGCGCCGGCCTGACGTGGATCGGCCCGCCGCCCGCCGCCATCCGCGCGCTGGGCAGCAAGGCCGCCGCCAAGGCGCTGGCCGCCGCGCGGGGCGTGCCCTGCCTGCCGGGCTACGCGGGCGAGGACCAGTCCGAAGCGCGCTTCATCGCTGAAGCGGCCAGGATCGGCTACCCCGTCATGGTCAAGGCCGTGGCCGGCGGCGGCGGGCGCGGCATGCGCCTGGTCGCCGAGGCCGCCGGGCTGCCGCAGGCGCTGGCCAGCGCGCGGTCCGAGGCGCTGGCGGGCTTCGGCCACGGCGAGTTGCTGATCGAGCGCGCTGTTCGGCACCCGCGCCACGTCGAGGTGCAGGTGTTCGCCGACGCGCACGGCCACGCCATCCACCTGGGCGAGCGCGACTGCTCGGTGCAGCGCCGGCACCAGAAGATCATCGAGGAGGCGCCCAGCCCGGCCGTCGATGCCGCCCTGCGCGAGCGCATGGGCGCCTGCGCCGTGGCGCTGGCGCAGGGCGCGGGCTACGTCGGCGCGGGCACGGTGGAGTTCCTGCTGGAGGGCAATGATTTCTATTTGATGGAGATGAACACTCGTCTCCAGGTCGAGCATCCCGTCACCGAGGCGCTGACCGGGCTGGATCTGGTCGAGTGGCAGGTCCGCGTGGCGCGCGGCGAACCGCTGCCGCTGGCGCAGGACCAAGTGCGCTTGCGGGGCCACGCCATCGAGGTGCGCCTGTGCGCCGAGGACGAGCGCTTCGTCCCGCGCACCGGCCACGTGCGCCACCTGTCGGCGCCGCCGGCCGCCGCCTTCGCGCCCGCGCCGCTGCGCTTCGACCACGCGCTGGCCGAGGGCCTGGAGGTCACGCCGCACTACGACGCCATGCTGGGCAAGCTGGTCGCCCATGCCGACACGCGCGCGGCGGCCATCGACCAGCTCGTCGCCGCGCTGGCGCGGCTGGAAGTGCTGGGCCTGCCGACCAACCGTGCGTTCCTGATCGAATGCCTGGGCGATGAAGTCTTCCGGCGCGGCGAGGCGCTGATCTCCTGGCTGTCGTCGGATGCCGACCGGCTTTGCGATTTGCTCTATGAAAAAGAGCAAACGGCGCATGACCAATGCGGGCTGGCGGTCATTTTGACTCAGAATCCTTCGCCGCTGGCCTGCCCTTTCGCCGCGCCGCTGCGGCTGCGCCACCGGGGCGAGACGCAGGCGCTGTCGGTGCGTGTGCGGCCGGGCGGGCTGGAGGTGGCGCCCCACGGGGCCGAGCCGCGCGGCCTGGATGCCGTGCCCTTGCCCGACGGCGCGTGGATGGCCGGCGCCAGCGGCGTGTCGCGCCGGCTGCGCGCGGTCGCCGTGCCGCTGCCGAGCGGCCACGCCGGCTGGCATGTGCAGAGCGGCGGCGTGGACTGGTGGGTGGAGGACGCGTCCTTCGAGCCGGCGGCGGGCGACGCGGCCGCACGCGCCGCCACCGAGCTGCGCGCGCCCTTCAACGGCCGCGTGGTCGCCGTCAAGGCGCGGGTCGGGCAGGCGCTGGCCGCGAGGGAGACGGCGGTGGTCGTCGAATCGATGAAGCTCGAGCACAGCCTGGCGCCGCGCGCCCCGGCCCGGGTGGCCGAGGTGCTGGTATCGGAAGGGCAGCAGGTGGCGCCGGGCCAGGTGCTGCTGCGGTTCGCGCCGGAAAAGGACGCTGCATGAGCAAGACGCCGGAAGAACTGCGGGAGGCGCGCACGCAGCTCGCCGCCACCGTCGAGCGCTTCGCGCGCACCGAGATCGCGCCGCACGTCACCGCATGGGACGCGGCGGGCGAGTTCCCGCGCGCGCTCTACCGCCGCGCGGCGGCGCTGGGCCTGCTGGGCCTGGGCTATCCGGAAGAATTCGGCGGCACGCCCGCGCCCCATGCGCTGCGCCTGCCGCTGTGGGTCGCGCTGTGCCGCCACGGCGCCTCCGGCGGCGTGCTGGCCAGTCTGCTGTCGCACAACATCGGCTTACCGCCGGTGCTGGCGCTGGGCAGCGACGGCCTGAAGCGCGAGGTGATTCCGCCCGTGCTGGCGGGCGAGCGCATCGCCGCGCTGGCGATCACCGAGCCCGGCGGCGGCTCCGACGTGGCGGCGCTCCGCACCACCGCGCGGCGCGAGGGCGACGAATACGTGGTGAACGGCGAGAAGGTGTTCATCACCTCCGGCATGCGCGCCGACTGGATCACGCTGGCCGTGAGAACCCGCGAGGGACGTGGCGCCAGCGGCATCAGCCTGCTGCTGGTGCCGGGCGACAGCGCGGGCCTCGGCCGCACGCGCCTGGACAAGATGGGCTGGCAGTGCTCCGACACCGCGCACCTGCGCTTCGACGGCGTGCGCGTGCCGGCGCGCTACCTGCTGGGCGAGGAGGGCGCGGGTTTTCGCGCCATCATGGGCAACTTCAACGCCGAGCGCTTCGGCATCGCCGCCGCGGCGCTGGGTTTTGCCCAGGCCTGCCACGACGAGGCGCTGGCCTGGGCGCGGCAGCGCCAGGCCTTCGGCCAGCCGCTGACCGGCCACCAGGCCATCCGCCACAAGCTGGTGGACATGGAGATGCGCATCCGCGCCACCGCCGCCTGGCTGGACCACGTGGCCGCGCGCGCCGACGCCGGCGACACCGGCTCCGACTGGGTGGGCGAGGTCTGCGTGTTGAAGAACCACGCCACGCAGGCCATGCAGTTCTGCGCCGACGCGGGCGTGCAGATCCTGGGCGGCATGGGTTTCATGCGCGGCACGGTGTGCGAGCGGATCTACCGCGAGGTGAAGGTGCTCACCATCGGCGGCGGCACCGATGAGATCATGAAGGAGCTGGCGGCCCGCCAATGGGGCATTGTTTGAGTGTTTTTGCCAGTTGGCCGGCATGGATAAACGCTGTGTAGCTATCGAATTAATAGTTTTAAAACAACATAAGGAGACAACGCCATGATCGACATGCCCCTGTCCGAGGCCAGCCGCCGCATCCGCCGCGTGGCGCTGGGCGACCTGGTGCACCGCACCGCGCGGAAGTTCGGCGATCGTCCCGCGCTGGTCGATGGCGATGTGCGCCTGAACTACGCCGAGCTGGACGCGCGCAGCTCGCGCTTCGCCCACCACCTGCTGGGCGCCATCGGCAGCGGCCGGCAAGTCGGCATGCTGTGCGGCAACTCGGCCGAGATGGTGGTGGCCACCAACGGCATCCACAAGTCCGGCAACGTGTGGGTGCCGGTCAACACCAAGCTGGACGTGGCCGCCATCGACTACATCCTGCGCCACGCCGAGGTGTCGGCCGTGGTGGTGGACGAGGCCCTGCGCGCCGACCCGGCCCTGGGCGCCGCGCTTCATGCCCTGGGCGTGCCGCTCGTCGTCACCCTGGGCGGCGGCGCACCGGGCGCCCCGTCATTGGCGCAGGCCGAGGCCGGCCAGCCGGACACGCTGCCCGAGGTGGACATCGAGGGCGAGCAGCCCGCGCTGCTGATGTACACCAGCGGCACCACCGGCCACCCCAAGGGCGTGGTGCACTCGCACCTGTCGGTGATGACGGCCATCGCCGGCAACGTGGCCACCGTGGGCTACACCGAGCGCGACGTGGTGTCGTGCCTGCTGCCGCTGTTCCACTGCGCCCAGCACGGCCTGGCCGCCAACGCCAGCGCTGTCGGCGCCTGCCTGGTGATCGCGCGCGCCTTCGACCCGGCGCTGCTGCGCCAGTCCATCCTGGACGAGGGCATCACCATCTTCTTCGGCCTGCCCATGATGTACGCCGCGCTGCTGGCCGACCCCGGCTTTGCGCCCACCACCGTGCGCCAGGGCATCTACGCCATGGCGCCCGTCCCGGAACCGCTGCTGAAGGCCATCGCCGCGCGCATGACGCCCAACCTGATGCTGGGCACCGGCCAGACCGAGATCTACCCCGTCACCATGACCTTCAAGCCGGCCGAGCACCCCGCGCTGGGCGGCAACTACTGGGGCGTGTCGGCCATCCACTGCGAGACGGCGGTGATGGACGACGAGGGCCGCCTCCTGCCGCCTGGCCAAGTGGGCGAGATCGTGCACCGCGGCGCCAACGTCATGCTGGGCTACTTCAAGGACCCCGAGGCGACGGCGGCGGCGCAGCGCTTCGGCTGGCACCACACGGGCGATCTGGGCATGTGGAGCGACGAAGGGCAGATGCTGTTCCTCGACCGCAAGAAGGACATGATCAAGACCGGCGGCGAGAACGTGGCCAGCGTCAAGGTCGAGGCCGTGGTGCTGGCCCACCCCGGCGTGGCCGGTGCGGCGGTGCTGGGCCTCCCGCACCCGCGTTGGGCCGAGGCGGTGTGCGCCTTCGTGGTCAGGAAGCCCGGCGCCGACCTGGACGAGGCCACGCTGCTGGCGCACTGCCGGCAGCAGCTGGGCGGCTTCGAAGTACCCAAGCTGGTCCACTTCGTCGACGCGCTGCCGGCCACCGCCACCGGCAAGGTGCAGAAGAACGTGCTGCGCCAGCAGTTCGCCCCCTGGGCCGAGCAAGCCTGGGCCCGCGAGAGCGCTTGACGATGGCGAGCCACTGCCGTTCGCCAGCTGGGTGGGTCGTGGTCGAGCGTGCTCTAGGACCTGGGCGCCGCGTGCGTGCCCACCGTCACGGACTGTTGCGCACCGTCGGGGGAGGGCGTGGCGATGAGATCCTCGATGATGAATGCGCGGTAGTGGAAGGCCGCCACCGCGCCCTGGGCGGCAATGGTCGAAACCAGCGCGTCGGCATGGTCCTTGCCGGCCATCTCGATCAGCAGGCCATGGTGGCCGGTGCCAGCCAGATCGGCGATCCGGCGCACCATGTCGCCCTCGGCGCCCACCGAGGGCAGGGGGGTGTCGGCGGTGCCCAGCGTCTGCACGATCTCCTGCAGGATCACGTCCGGGCTGGCATGGGCGATGCCGCCCGCATGGCCCGCTGCATGCAGCGCAGCGGCGGCCTGGCGCGCGCGGTCCTCATCCGGAAACAGGGCGAACACGTGGCCCGTGGGATAGAAGACGCCGCCCAGGCTGGTCATGGTGGCGTCGAGGACGAAGGGTTTCATGGCCATCTCCCGAGGCTGTTGCTCTCCAGTCGATTGAACCGCCGGACCCGTGCGCGCCGTGTAGGCCAATGGGCCATTCGACCGTCAGTCGCCGCGCGGCGCGCCGTGCGGTCCAGGGCTGTTCGGTGTCGCGGAATACTACGGAATTAATAGCTGAAAGCCCATATCTCATGCGGGATGTAGCCTGATATATTCAAAAAAATACCGCAGAAAAGCCGCCTGCGGGCGGCTGGCCGGCCGGCGCGCGGTGGCTTCACTTGAAGTAGTCGGACACCACCTTCCATCGCCCGTCCTGGAGCTGCGACATGCGCGCGGCGTCGCTGCCCAGGCGCTTGGTGGGCGAGAACGTCATCTCGGCGTTGCCGAAGATGTCGGACGGGATGGTCATGCTGTCCATGGCCTTGACGAAGCTGTCGGTGGTCAGGCCGGGGCCGGCTTTCTGCGCGCCCTTGATGAAGGCATCCATCAGGATGTAGCCGTAGGCGGAGAGCACCGCCGGGTCTTCGTTGAACTTGGTCTTGTACTTGTTGGCCCAGAAGCGCAGCGGCTGCGAGGCCTCGTCGAGGTAGGGGTTCTGCACCGTCATGGTGGCGTACAGGCCGTCCATGGCCTTGCCGCCCAGCTTGTGGATGAGGTCCGTGTAGGCGGCGCTGGAGCCCAGGAAGGTGGGCGAAAAGCCCGTCTTGCGCGCCTCGGCGATGGCGCCGATGGTCTCGCGGATGATGGTGCCCAGCACCACCAGGTCGCAGCCGGCGGCCTTCATGCGGGCGGTCTGCGAGGAGAAGTCGGTGGCGTTGCGCTTGAAGCTGGTTTTCTCGGCCAGCTCCATGCCCATGGTCTTGAGGCCGGCCTCGGCGCCGCGCACCACCTCGTGCCCGAACTCGTCGTCCTGGTAGATCGTGCAGACCTTCTTGGCGCCCTTTTCCTTGACCAGCCTGGGCACGGCCTGGCGCATCTGGTCGTAGTAGGTGGCGGCGAAGGAGTACTTCAGCCGGTGCAGCGGCTCGTACATCTCGCGCGCGGCCGTGACGGGGAAGAAGCTGACCACGTTCTTGGCGAACAGCACCGGGAAGGTGGCCAGGTTCTGCGCCGTGCCGATGTGGCCGACCATGGCGAAGATCTGGTCCTGGTTGACGAGCTTCTGCGCCGCCAGCACGGCGCGCTTGGGGTCGTAGCCCGAGTCCTCGACCTTGAGCACGATCTTGCGGCCGTTGACGCCGCCCTGCTCGTTGATCTCGTCCACGCGCAGTTGCATGCCGTTGCGCAGCTGCTTGCCGAAACCCGCGATGGGGCCGGACAGATCCTGGATGGAGCCCAGCGTGATCTCGTTCTTGCTGACCCCCTGCGTCTGGGCGGCGGCGGGACCGGCGGCGCCCAAGGTGCAGGCCAGGGCGAGGAGAGCGTGTTTCAGCAGCATGATGGACCTCCTTGGGTGGATGGCGGATTGTGTGCACGCGGCGCCGGGCGCGGCGGCGGTGATTACCCTGACGGCGGCGGCGCTTCAGCGGTACATGGCCTCGATCTGCGGCGCGTACTTGGCCTGCACCAGCTTGCGCTTGAGCTTCATCGTGGGGGTCAGCTCCTCGTCCTCGGCGCTGAGCTGGGTGTCGAGCAGGAAGAACTTCTTGATCTGCTCCACGCGGGCGAACTTGCGGTTGACCTCGTCGATCACGCCCTGGATCAGCGCCTGCACCTCGGGCGCGCGCGTCAGGCTGGCGTAGTTGGAGAAGGGCACGTCGTGGTCCTGGGCGTACTTCTCGACGTTCTCCTGGTCGATCATGACGATCACCGTCAGGTACGGCCGCGCGTCGCCGACCACCACCGCGTCGGTGACGTAGGGGCTGAACTTGAGCTCGTTCTCCAGCTCGCTGGGCGTGACGTTCTTGCCGCCGGCGGTGATGATGATGTCCTTCATGCGGTCGGTGATGCGGAAGAACCCGCTTTCGTCCACCGTGCCCACGTCGCCGGTGCGCAGCCAGCCGTCGGCGGCGAAGGTCTCCGCCGTCTTCCCGGGCTGGTTCAGGTAGCCCTTGAACACGTTGGCGCCGCGCACCTGGATCTCGCCCGTGGCCGGGTCGAGCCGCACTTGGTTGAAGCCGGCCGCCGGGCCGATGGAGCCGGGCAGCATGCGGTCCGCCGGCACGCCGGTGGCCGCGCCGCACGTCTCGGTCATGCCCCAGACCTCCAGCATCGGCACGCCGAGCGACAGGTACCACTTGACCAGCTCGGGCGAGATCGGCGCCGCGCCGGTGACCAGGAAGCGCGCGCGGTGGATGCCGATGAGCTTGCGCACGTTGTCCAGCGCCAACCAGCGCGCCAGGCGAAAGCGCGTTTTCAGCGACGCCGGCACCGGCTGGCCGGCCAGCACGTGCTCGGCGATCTGCCGGCCCACGCCGATGCCCCAGCCGTACACCGCCCGCTGCAGCGGGGTGCTTTCCTTCAGGGCGATCATCACGCCGGAATAGAACTTCTCCCACACGCGCGGCACGGCGGTGAAGACGGTGGGCGCGATCTCGCGCACGTTCTCGGGCACGGTGTCGGGGTTCTCGACGAAGTTGAGCCGGGCGCCGGTGTAGAGCGAGAAGTATTCCCCGCCCATGCGCTCGGCGATGTGGCACAGCGGCAGGAAGCACATGCATTCGTCCGTCTCGTCGCGGGCGATGAGCGTGTTGTAGCCGCGGGCGGTGTACACCAGCCCGGCGTGCGTGTGCATGGCGCCCTTGGGCTTGCCGGTGGTGCCCGAGGTGTAGACCAGGATCGCCAGGTCCTCCGGCCGGCAGGCGGCCACGCGGCGCTGCAACGCCTCGGGGTGGGCGGCGTGATGCTCGCGCCCCAGGGCGCGCAGCGCGTCCAGGCTGATCACGCCGGGGTCCTGAAGGTCGCGCAGGCCCTTCATGTCGAAGACGACGATCTGGCGCAGGCGCGGCAGCCGCGCGCGCACTTCCAGCGCCTTGTCGAGCTGCTCGTCGTCCTCGACGAACAGGACGCTGGTGCCCGAGTCCTCGCACAGGTAGTGCACCTGCGCGGGCGCGTCGGTGGGGTAGATGCCGTTGGCCACGCCGCCGCAGGACAGCACCGCCAGGTCGGCCAGCACCCAGTCCACCACGGTGTTGGAGAGGATGGACGTGGTGTCGCCGGCAGCGAAGCCCAGGCTCATCAGTCCGCCGGCGATCTCGCGCACGGCCTCGCCGGTCCGCGCCCAGCTCCAGCTGCGCCAGATGCCCAGTTTTTTCTCGCGCAGCCAGACCTTGGGGCCGCGCTGCGCCACGGCGTTCCAGAACATCGCGGGGATGGTGTCGCCGTCCAGCACGCTATCGTGGCGTGGGCGGATGTGCGAGAGGTTCCAGAGATTGGACACGAATCTATCTCCAGGTCTTCTTCTTCTTCCAGCGCCGCTCGCCGCGCACGCCGGCGTCCTTCATGCCGAGGTAGAACTCCTTGATGTCCTCTTTCTCGCGCAGGCGGGCGCAGGTGTCCTCCATCACGATGCGGCCGTTTTCCAGCACGTAGCCATGGTCGGCGGCGTTCAGGGCCATGTTGGCGTTCTGCTCGACCAGCAGGAGGGTGGTGCCGCGCTCTCGGTTGATGCGCACCACGATCTCGAAGATCTCCTTGGTCAGCCGGGGCGACAGGCCCAGGCTGGGCTCGTCCAGCAGGATCAGCTCGGGCGCGGCCATCAGCGCCCGGCTGATGGCCAGCATCTGCTGCTGCCCGCCCGACAGCAGGCCGGCGTCCTGCGCCGCGCGCTCCCTCAGGATCGGGAAGTAGGCGAACACTTGCTCCATGTCGCGCGCCACGCCGTCGCGGTCGCGGCGGGTGTAGGCGCCCATCAGCAGGTTGTCCCTCACCGACAGCAGCGGGAACACCTCGCGCCCCTCGGGCACGTGGGACAGGCCCTGCTGCACGATGAAGGCGGGGTCCTTCGCGGTGATGTCCTGCCCCTTGAACTCGACCGAGCCCTTGCGCGGATCGATGATGCCGGAGATGGTTTTCAGGATGGTGGTCTTGCCGGCGCCGTTGCTGCCCAGCACGGTGGCGATCTGGCCGCGGGCCACCTGCAGGCTGACGCCGCGGATGGCCTTGATGGGGCCGTAGGCGCTCTCCACGTTCAGCAGCCGCAGCAGGGCATCGTTCATGTGGCCCCCACGCTCCCCCGCTTCGCGAGGTTCGCTGCCCCCCGAGGGGGTCTTTGCGTCTTCGGGCGGCCGGGCGGCGGTCATGCCGTCCTCCGCAGCGAGGACACGTCGTCCACCGAGCCCAGGTAGGCCTCGATGACCGCCGCGTCGCCCTGCACTTCGGCCGGCGTGCCCATGGCCAGCACCCGGCCCTGGTTCATCGCCACCACGCGGTCTGACACGCGCGAGACCAGCGCCATGTCGTGCTCCACCATCAGCACCGTGATGCCCAGCTCCTGCACGATGTCCTGGATCCAGAACGCCATGTCCCCGGTCTCCTCGACGTTCAGGCCGGAGGACGGCTCGTCCAGCAGCAGCAGCCGGGGTTCGGCGCACAGCGCGCGTGCCAGCTCGACCACCTTGCGCACGCCGTAGGGCAGGCCGGCCACCACGGATTCGCGGTGGTGCTGCAGGTCCAGCAGGTCGATCACCCGCTCCACGCGCTCGCGCGCCCGCACCTCGGCCGCGCGCGTGGCGGGGGTGAAGAACAGCTCGCTCCAGAAGCCCGTGCGGCGGTGCGTGTGGCGGCCGATCAGCAGGTTGTGCAACACGCTGGCGTGCTCGAACAGCTCGATATTCTGGAACGTGCGCGCGATGCCCAGCGAGGCCACCCGGTGCGGCGGCTGCGCCGTGAGATCGATCGGTCCTTGCGGACCGGCGTAACTGATCTTGCCGCTGGTGGGCGCGTAGATGCGGCTGATCAGGTTGAACACCGTCGTCTTGCCCGCGCCGTTGGGGCCGATCAGCGTGAACACCTCGCCGCGCCGTACGTCGAAGCTGACGTCGTCCACCGCCAGCACGCCGCCGAAGCGCACGCTCAGGTGCCGGGCCGACAGCAGCACGTCGTCGGTCATTTCAAGCGATCCGACTTCTGGAAGGACTTCTGCCGCTTGAACATGCCCTGGCGGTAGAAGGGGAACATCTGCAGCCAGGTGCGCACTTTCAGCCAGCGCCCGTACAGGCCCAGCGGCTCGAACAGCACGAACGCGATCAGCACCGAGCCGTACACCACCGCCTGCAGGCCGGGCGCCTGGCCCACGGCGTCGGGCAGCCAGTCCTTGCCGAGGGCGATGAGCTGCGGCATGGCGATGAGGAAGATGGCCCCCAGGAAGGCGCCGTGCACCGAGCCCAGCCCGCCGATCACCACCAGCAGCAGCAGGTCGATCGACTGGAGGATGCTGAACTGGTCCGGCGACAGGAACTGCAGCTTGTGCGCGTACAGCGCGCCGGCCACGCCCGCCAGCGCGGCCGAGAGGGCGAACGACAGCGTCTTGTAGCGCGCCAGGTGGATGCCCATGCTCTGCGCCGAGATCTCCGAGTCGCGGATGGCGACGAAGGCGCGGCCCGTGGGCGAGCGCAGCAGGTTCAGGAGGCCCAGCGTGGCCAGCATGGCAGTCACCAGGCAGACGGCGTAGAAGCTCTCGCTGGAGTCGATCGTCCAGCCCAGCAGGGTGGGCGGGTTGACCATCATGCCGCTGTTGCCGCCGGTCACCGGCTCCCAGCGCGCGAACACTTCTTCCACGATGAAGCCGAAGGCCAGCGTGGCGATGCCCAGGTAGATGCCCTTCACGCGCAGCGCCGGCAGGCCCACCACCACGCCCACCGCGGCGGCCAGCAGCGCCGCGCACGCCATGGCCAGCGGAAACGGCCAGCCGGCGTTGGCCAGCACCGCCTGCGTGTAGGCACCCACGCCCAGGAAGGCGGCATGCCCGATCGAGAACTGCCCGGTGTAGCCGGACAGCAGCATCAAGCCCAGGCCCGCGATGCCGTAGATGAGCACGAAGGTGAGCTGCGCCAGCCAGTACTCCGGCAGCAGCCAGGGCGCCGCGGCCAGGAAGGCCAGCAGCAGCCCGTACCAGAACACCTGCCCGCCATGCCTGGCCAGGCGGATGTCCTGCGCGTAGCTGGTCTTGAAGATGAAGCGCATCTCAGTGATCCATGGACCCCAGCACCACCCGCGCCGCATGAAACAGCACGGATCGAATGGCCGCGGAGCAGGCCACGCCAGTGCACCCGTGGCCGGGGTCCTCCCGGCCAGTGGGTGCGCCCCCTCGAGGGGGGAGGCGCAACATCGCGCAGCGAGTGGAGACACGGGGGTGGTTCATTTCACACCTTCTTGCGCAGCTTCTCGCCGAACAGCCCGTTGGGCCTGACCATCAGCATGATCAGCACCACGACGTACGCGGCGATGTCCTTGAACCCCTCCGGCAGGTAGAAGCCGGCCAGCGACTCGACGATGCCGATCACGAGTCCGCCGACGATGGCCCCCGGCAGGCTGCCGAAGCCGCCCACCACCGCGGCCGGAAACGCCTTCAGCCCGATGAAGCCCATGTTGGCGTGCACGAAGGTGATGGGTGCCAGCAGCAGCCCGGCCACCGCCGCCACCGCCGCGGCCAGCCCCCACACCAGCCCGTTCAACCGCTTGACCGGGATGCCCATGTAGTACGCCGCCAACTGGTTCTGCGACGCGGCCTGCATGGCGATGCCCAGCTTGCTGTAACGGAACATGGCGAACAGGCCGCCGCACAGCAGCGCCGTGCCGGCGATCACCACCAGTTGCTCGGCGCTGAGCACCAGCGGGCCGACGTTCAGCACCACGTCCTTGTAGGGCACGGGCAGCAGATGGGTTTCGGTGCCGACGCCGGGGATCATCGTGACCAGTCCGCGCGCCACGTAGCCGATGCCGATGGTCAGCATCACGATGGAGAACGCCGGCTGCCCCAGGATGGGGCGGACGACCACGCGCTCCAGCAGCACGCCGAACAGCGCCATGGCGGCGATGGCCGACAGCACCGCCAGCCAGAACGGAAAGCCCAGCAGCGCCATGCCGGCGAGGCCGCAGAAGGCGCCCAGCATCATCAGCTCGCCCTGGGCGAAGCTCACGGTCTCGGTGGCCTTGTAGATCAGCACGAAGCCCAGCGCGATCAGGCCGTAGATGCAGCCCTGCGCCGCGCCGCTGATCACCAGTTGCAAAAACTGCAATGCGTCTCCAGAAGGATTGATGCGTCCATCGTGATGGTGTGTCACTCTAGCGACGCCGCCGTCGCCGGGGGCCCCCGAGAAACCCTAAGGAAACCGTACTGCTTGGAGCCGTCGGCAGGGGGGCTCCGCTAAACTGCCAAGCTTGGTTTCGCACTCGCCGGCCTCGGCAACTCTCCATGTCCCTCATCCCCGCCACCATCGTCACCGGCTTTCTCGGTTCGGGCAAGACCACGCTGCTCAAGCGCGTGCTGACCGAGGCGCACGGCCAGAAGATCGCCGTGATCGAGAACGAATTCGGCGAGGAGAACATCGACAACGACATCCTCGTGGGCGACACCGAGGAGCAGATCATCCAGATGAGCAACGGCTGCATCTGCTGCACCATCCGAGAAGACCTGCGCGCAACCCTGCAATTGCTGGCGGCGAAGAAGCGCAAGGGCCTGCTGGACTTCGAACGCGTGGTCATCGAAACCACCGGCCTGGCCGACCCCGGCCCCGTGGCGCAGACCTTCTTCATGGACGACGAGATCGCCGAGAGCTACCTGCTCGACGCCATCGTCACCCTGGTGGACGCCAAGCACGCCGCCGGCCAGTTGGACGACCGCCTGGAGGCGCAGCGCCAGGTGGGCTTTGCCGACCAGATCTTCATCAGCAAGGCCGATCTGGTCGACGCCGCCAGCCTGGACGCGCTGCAGCACCGCCTCAGGCACATGAACCCGCGCGCGCCGCAGCGCGTGACCCACTTCGGCGAGGTGCCGATCGGCGAGGTGTTCGACCTGCGCGGCTTCAACCTGAACGCCAAGCTGGACATCGACCCCGACTTCCTCAAGGACGACGCGCACGAGCACCACCATCACCATGACGGCGAACACTGCGACCATCCCTCGCACGGACACGATCATGATCAGGGCCACCATCACCACCATGACGACGACGTCAAGAGCTTCGTGTTCCGCTCCGAGCGTGCGTTCGACCCCGTCAAGCTCGAGGATTTCCTGGGCGCCATCGTCAACATCTACGGCCCGCGCATGCTGCGCTACAAAGGCGTGCTGTGGATGAAGGGCGCCGAGCGCAAGGTCATCTTCCAGGGCGTGCACCAGCTCATGGGCAGCGACCTGGGCCCCGCCTGGTCTCTGGGCGAGACGCGCGTTAGCAAGATGGTGTTCATCGGCATCGACCTGCCCCGGGACATCCTGCTGCAGGGACTGGAGCAGTGCGTGCTCTGAACCACCAGCGCGGCGCTCGCCCTGTCTCGCGAGGAAACCGGGAAACTTCGGGCGAGCTGGCGCTTTCTTGATCTCCCTGTTTCAGGGCCGTGTCCAGGGTCGATACAATCGCCGCCTTCGAGCCCCTCCGCCCCTGTTGTCTCGGCGGTGTGGCCGAAGCGCCCAAGAAGGTCTATAAGAGGGCTTGGTGCGGATGGAGATGCCCTCCTTCATCCGCCGAACACGCGGTTGGAGGCTGCGGCGCGCCGCACCTTCCTCAACAGGAGACGGAAGACGTGAAACCTGCGGCAGCCAAAACCCCGGCCGAACCCAAGGCAACGCTCGCCAAGGCCGCGCCAGCGCTGGCCAAGCGCCCGAGCCCGCCTGTCGCCAAGACCGCTGCGCCGGCCAAGGCGCCTGCGGCGTCCAAGAAGATCGCCCCCTCCCTGGCCACCACGCCAATCCCGCCCAAGATTCTGCCCATGCCCACCGTTGTCGCTGCCCCCGTGCCCACGCCCGTCAAGAAAGACCCGCGCCTGGCCAACAACTGGAAAACCAAGACCGCCCACGAGCTGACCGATGCCGAAGTCATCGCCATGCCGGACAGCGAGTACATGAACGACAAGCAGATGGCGTACTTCCGCCTGAAGCTGGTTCAGCTCAAGGACGACATCCTGGCCAACGCCGGCGAGACCACCGAGCATTTGCGCGAGGACACCGTGGTGGTGCCCGATCCCGCCGACCGCGCCACCATCGAGGAAGAGCATGCGCTGGAGCTGCGCACGCGCGACCGCGAGCGCAAGCTGCTGAAGAAGATCGAGCAGTCCATCGGCCGCATCGACGCCGGCGACTACGGCTATTGCGACGAGACGGGCGAGCCCATTGGCGTGCCCCGCCTGCTGGCGCGCCCCACCGCCACGCTGTCGCTGGAGGCGCAACAGCGGCGTGAGCTCAAGCAGAAGATGTTCGGGGACTGATCGCGCGGTTTTTCACGGGAGGCCACCAGCCACATGAGCAAGGACAAAGATCCTGGGGCAGGCGGCGGCGGGTTGTTGTCCAAGGTGGTTCGTTTCGTCAAGAGCCCGACCACGCACTGGTCCGATCTGGACCGTCCCGACGGCGATGCCGGCGACAGCGAGTCGCGCCTGGCGCTCAAGGAGATGATCGAGCGCAAGCGGCGCAACGACTTCGTGCGCAACCGCGAGTTCGACATGCTGCGCAAGATCCGCCGGCGCGGCACGCTGCGAGACGAGGATGCCGCGGGCCTGCCCAGCAGCCAGGCCGCCAACACCGGCGAGCGCGTGCGTACACTGAGGAAGATCGACGAGATCGAGGTCCAGATGTCCGGGAACTGGTGTCGACGGCACGGCGGGGCGCCCGGCAAGGGCGCTGCCCCGGCGATCCAGGCCGGGTCGTCGCCCGGTTTCGACAAGACCAGTCCCTTGCCTCTGCGCGAGGCGGAGCCAGGCCCGCCGGGCTTCCATGGCGCGCGCGACGCCCGGCCCTTGTGAAACCCGCCTTCATCCCCACCTAGCCCCGATGGAACCATTTCACGGCACGACCATCCTCAGCGTGCGGCGCCAGACGCACGAAGGCTGGCAGGTGGCGATCGGCGGCGACGGCCAGGTGACCCTGGGCAACATCGTCGTCAAGGGGTCGGCGCGCAAGGTGCGCAAGCTCCATCACGGCCGGGTGCTGGCGGGCTTTGCCGGCGCCACGGCGGACGCCTTCACCCTGTTCGAGCGCTTCGAGGCCAAGCTTGACAAGCACCAGGGCCACCTGACGCGCGCGGCCATCGAGCTGACCAAGGACTGGCGCACCGACCGCGTGCTACGCCGGCTGGAGGCCATGCTGGCCGTGGCCGACCGGGAGGCCTCGCTCATCATCACCGGCAACGGCGACGTGCTGGAGCCCGAGCACGGCCTGGTGGCCATCGGCTCCGGCGGCGCCTATGCCCAGTCGGCGGCCAAGGCGCTGCTCGACCACACCGACCTGCCGGCCGACCAGATCGTCAAGAAATCGCTGGAGATCGCCGGCGAGCTGTGCATCTACACCAACATGCACCACACCATCGAGACGCTCTAGGATTGCTATCCTATTGATAGCTTTCGGTGCAATATCCAAGCCGGCTAGTGGCTAATTTCATTCAGAAAACGTTTTTCGCCCCCCCCCCCGCAGACCGCCATGTCGTCCATGACCCCGCAGGAGATCGTCTCCGAACTTGATCGCCACATCGTCGGCCAGCAGGACGCCAAGCGCGCCGTGGCCATCGCGCTGCGCAACCGCTGGCGGCGCCAGCAGGTCGACGAGAAGCTGCGGCCCGAGATCACGCCCAAGAACATCCTCATGATCGGCCCCACCGGCGTGGGCAAGACCGAGATCGCGCGCCGCCTGGCGCGGTTGGCGGGCGCGCCCTTCATCAAGGTCGAGGCGACCAAGTTCACCGAGGTCGGCTACGTCGGCAAGGACGTCGATTCGATCATCCGCGACCTGGCCGAGATGGCCGTCAAGCAAGCGCGCGAGCAGGCCATGCGCCAGCATCGCACGCGCGCCGAGGACCTGGCCGAGGACCGCATCCTCGACGTGCTGATTCCCCCCGCCCGCAACGCCGACGGCAGCACCCCGCCGGCCGCCGACGGCGCCGCGCGGCAGAACTTCCGCAAGCGACTGCGCGAGGGCCAGTTGAGCGACAAGGAGATCGAGATCGAGCTGGCGCAGCCCCAGCCCTCGCTGGAGATCATGGGCCCGCCCGGCATGGAGGAAATGGCCGAGCAGCTCAAGGGCATGCTCGGCAACATCGGCGCCGGCCGCCGCAAGATGCGGCGCGTGAAAATCGGCGAGGCCCTGAAGCTGCTGGTGGACGAAGAGGCCGGCAAGCTGGTCAACGAGGACGAGATCCGCGTGCAGGCGCTGCAGAACCTGGAACAGAACGGCATCGTCTTCATCGACGAGATCGACAAGGTGGCCTCGCGCGGCGAGGGCGGCGGCACGGGCGAGGTGTCGCGCCAGGGCGTGCAGCGCGACCTGCTGCCGCTGGTCGAGGGCACCACCGTGAGCACCAAGTACGGCATGGTGCGCACCGACCACGTCCTGTTCATCGCCTCCGGCGCCTTCCACCTGGCCAAGCCCAGCGACCTGATCCCGGAGCTGCAGGGCCGCCTGCCGATCCGGGTCGAGCTGGCCTCGCTGTCGGTGCGCGACTTCGAGGCCATCCTGACCCAGACCGACGCCTCGCTGGTGCGCCAGTACCAGGCGCTGCTGGCCACCGAGGGCGTGACGCTGGCGTTCGCGGAGGGCGGCATCTCGCGTCTGGCCGAGATCGCCTGCGCGGTCAACGAATCGACCGAGAACATCGGCGCGCGGCGCCTGGCCACCGTGATGGAGCGCCTGCTGGACGAGGTGAGCTTCGACGCCACGCGCCTGCAAGGACAGACCGTGACCATCGACGCCGCCTACGTCGATGTGCGGCTGGCGGCGCTGAGTCGCGACGAAGACCTGTCCCGTTACATCCTCTGAGCGACGGCTCGCTGTCGCCCGGCTCCGCCATCCGTAAACAAATTCACACGAGCGCCTTCCTCGTGATTCGGGGCCGGTGCGGCGCGAGCCTGTCAGCTTACTTTGACTATCACTGCTAAGTGCCTAATTCCAAAGTATTTTTGATTTTTGGTTATGGTGGAAAACCCAGCTAAGGCCTTGATTTCATTGAAATAATTTGTAGGGTGCCTGCCCCGTTCCCGTGATTCCTGCTACAGTGCAAAAAAGTGCAATTAAGTGGTGAGAAGTGCCTTTGCCGCCGACTTGCCGCACTCATCACAGGGAATCCGCGTGTTTCAAGGGGCGTCGTCGCTGAGTCTGGATGCAAAGGGGAGGCTGTCCGTGCCGACCCGGCATCGCGACGTCCTGATGGCCACGGCCGGCGGCCAGCTCACCATCACCAAGCACCCGCATGGCTGCCTCATGATCTTCCCGCGCCCGGAATGGGAGAAGTTTCGCGAGCGCATCGCGCAACTGCCCATGTCGGCCCAATGGTGGAAGCGTATCTTCCTGGGCAACGCCATGGACGTGGACATGGACGCCACCGGCCGCGTGCTGGTGTCGCCCGAGCTGCGGCAGGCCGCCGGGCTGGCGCGCGACACCATGCTGCTGGGCATGGGCCACCATTTCGAGCTGTGGGACAAGGCCTCCTACGAAGCCAAGGAAGCCGAGGCGATGCAGGCCGAGATGCCCGAGGCCTTCGAGGATTTCGCTTTCTGAAGGCGGGGATGGTGAACGCATGGTCGCACACCACCGTCCTGCTCCCCGAGGCGATCGACGCCCTGGTGACGGACCCCCGGGGTTGCTACGTGGACGCCACGTTCGGCCGCGGCGGGCACGCGCGGCTGATCCTGCAGCGGCTGGCGCCAGCGGGGCAGCTGCTCGCTTTCGACAAGGACCCGGAGGCGCTGGCCGAGGCGGCGTGGATCGAGGATGCGCGCTTTTCGATCCGCCACCAGGGCTTCGCCGCCCTGGGCGAGCTGCCGCCGGGCAGCGCGGCCGGGGTGCTGATGGACCTCGGCATCAGCTCGCCGCAGATCGACAACCCCGCGCGGGGTTTTTCTTTTCGTGCCGACGGCCCGCTGGACATGCGCATGGACCCTACGCGCGGCCAGAGTGCGGCCGAGTGGCTGGCCGAGGCTGGCGAGCGGCAGATCGCGGAGGTGATTCGTGACTACGGCGAAGAACGGTTTGCTGTCGCCATTGCAAAGGCGATTGTCGCGCGCCGACAGGCGGGGAGCCCTGTTGCAACCACCCTGGAACTGGCCGAACTCGTGGCTGGCGCGGTCAAAACCCGCGAGCCGGGCCAGAACCCTGCAACGCGCACATTTCAGGCTGTTCGGATTTTCGTCAATGCCGAGCTTGAAGAGCTCGAGCAGGCGCTGACGGCGAGCCTGCATGTGCTGCAACCCGGAGGCCGCCTCGTGGTGATCAGCTTCCATTCGCTGGAAGACCGCATCGTCAAGCAGTTCATCGCGCGCCACTCGCGCGCGGTGGTGGACCGCCGCGCCCCCTTCGCCGAGCCCGCGCCAACGCGCCTGCGCGCGCTGGGCCGCGTGCGCCCCGGCGCCGCCGAGGTCGCGGCCAACCCGCGCGCGCGCAGCGCCATCATGCGCGTGGCCGAGCGGACGGGGGTGTCATGACGCGGTTGTCCATCGTGCTGCTGGCGGCCCTGATCTTCTCGGCCATGTATCTGGTGCGCGTGCAGTACGACTCGCGCCGCCTGTTCACCGAGCTCGACCGCGCCGTCGCCGAGGCGCGCCGCCTGGAGACCGAACGCGGCCGCCTGGAGGTGGAAAAGCGCGCTCAGGCGACCTCGCTGCGGGTCGAGAAGCTGGCCAAGGAGAAGCTGGCGATGCGTTCCATCACGCCCGCGATCACCGAGTACGTGACGCTGCGCCCGCCCGCCGGCGGCCAGCCGGGAGGCGTGCCATGAAGAGCATCCGCTACACCTCCAGCCCGCTGCTGGCGTCCAAGACGCCGATGTGGCGCAGCAAGTTCATCGTCGCCGCGCTGGCGCTGGCTTTCATCGGCCTGATCGCGCGCGCGGCTTACGTGCAGGTGTTCGGCAACGCCTTCTTCCAGCGCCAGGGCGAGGTGCGCTTCGCGCGCACGCTGGAGCTGCCCGCCAGCCGCGGCCGCATCTTCGACCGCAACGGCCTGCTGCTGGCCTCCAGCGTGGTGGCGCCCAGCATCTGGGCGATCCCGGAGGACGTGGAGCGCGACCCGGCCAAGCTGCAGAAGCTGGCGCGCCTGCTGGGCATGCCGATGGCCGAGCTGGACCGCAAGCTGGGCGACGAGGACAAGACCTTCGTCTGGATCAAGCGCCAGGTGGACGAGCCGGTGGCCAAGCAGATCGCCGAGCTGAAGATCCCCGGCGTCTACCAGCGCAAGGAGTACAAGCGCAAGTACCCCGAGGGCGAGGCGGCGGCGCACGTGGTGGGCTTCGCCAACGTCGAGAACAAGGGCCAAGAGGGCGCCGAGCTGTCGTTCGAGAAGAAGCTCGCCGGCCGCTCGGGCTCGCGCCGCGTCATCAAGGACCGGCTCGGGCGCGTGGTCGAGGTCGTCGGCGACGAGGTGCCTCCCACCGACGGCCAGGACATCCAGCTGTCCATCGACAGCAAGGTGCAGTTCTTCGCCTACCAGAAGCTGCGCGACGCCGTCACGGCCCACAAGGCCAAGTCCGGCAGCGTGGTGGTGCTCGACGCCGTCACCGGCGAGGTGCTGGCGCTGGCCAACTACCCCAGCTACACGCCGGACAACCGCCGCAACCTGACCGGTGCCCAGTTGCGCAACATCGCCGTGACCGACACCTTCGAGCCCGGCTCGGTGATGAAGCCCATCACCGTCGCCACCGCGCTGGAGGCCGGCCGCGTGACGCCGCAGACGGTGATCCACACGGCGCCCGGCAGCTACCAGCTCGACCGCTTCACCATCCGCGACACGCACAACTACGGCTCGCTCACGGTCGAGGGGGTGGTGCAGAAATCCAGCAACGTCGGTTCGCTCAAGATCGCGCAGAAGATGAGCGCGCAGGAGATGTGGGAGGTCTACACCGCGCTGGGCTACGGCCGCCGGCCGGAGCTGGCCTTCCCCGGCGCCGCTTCGGGTCGCCTGCGGCCCTGGAAGAGCTGGAGGCCCGTGGAGCAGGCCACCATGGCCTACGGCTACGGCCTGTCGGCTTCGCTGTTCCAGATGGCGCATTCGTACACCGCGTTCGCGCACGACGGCCAGGTTATTCCCGCCACGCTGCTGCGAAGCCCCGATGGCGCCCCGGCGCCGGGCGTGAAAGTGTTCTCCGACAAGAATGCCCGCGCCGTGCGCAAGATGCTGCAGATGGCCGCTGGCCCTGGCGGCACCGGCCAGCGCGCGCAGACCGTGGGCTACTCGGTCGGCGGCAAGTCCGGCACCGCGCGCAAGCAGGTCGGCAGGGGCTACGCCAGCAACAAGTACCGCGCCTGGTTCGCCGGCATGGCGCCGATCGACAAGCCGCGCGTCATCGTCGCCGTGATGGTGGACGAGCCGAGCAACGGCGTGTACTACGGCGGCGCCGTGGCGGCGCCGGTGTTCAGCGAGGTGGTGCAGCAGTCCCTGCGCATCATGGGCGTGCAGCCGGACATGGCGGTCAAGCCCGAGATCGTGGCCGCGCAGGTGGAGGAGTCGTTTTGACGCCCCTGAGTACGCCCCAGGAGGCCGCGCGCTGGCTGCGCGCGCGCGTCACCGGCCGCCTGCACGCCGACAGCCGGCGCGTCGAGGCGGGCGACGGCTTCATCGCCTGGCCCGGCGCGGCCGTGGACGGCCGGCGCTTCGTCGGCGCCGCGCTGGCGCAGGGCGCCGGCGCCTGCCTGGTGGAGCAGGACGGCGCCGAGGCCTTCGGCTTCGGCGATGCGCAGCGCGTCGCCACCTACCCGCAACTGAAGGCCGCCACCGGCCCGATCGCGGACGCGTACTACGAATCGCCCTCGCGGGCGCTGCAGGTGGTCGCCATCACCGGCACCAACGGCAAGACTTCGTCCGCCTGGTGGCTGGCCTCGGCACTATCAAAATTAGAGCTGCAGGCGCTTTCTCCATGCGGGCTGGTGGGCACTTTGGGCATTGGATCGCCGTCCGGGGTCGAGTACACCGGCCTGACCACGCCCGACCCCGTGCTGCTGCAGCGGCGCCTGCGCGACTTCGTGCGGGGCGGCGTCAAGTCCTGCGCCATCGAGGCCTCGTCCATCGGCCTCGCCGAGCACCGGCTGGACGGCACGGCCATCCGCGTGTCGGTGTTCACCAATTTCACCCAGGACCACCTCGACTACCACGGCAGCATGGACGCCTACTGGCAGGCCAAGGCCGCGCTGTTCGACTGGCCGGGCCTGCGGGCGGCGGTCGTCAACCTGGACGATCCCAAGGGCGAGGGCCTGGTGGCCCAGGCGCGCGCGCGCGGGCTGGACCTGTGGACCGTCTCCCTGCGCGGCGATGCGCGGCTGGTCGCCAGCGGGCTGGCCCAGGGTCCGCGCGGCCTGCGCTGGACGGTGCGCGAGGGCGATCAGGCCAGCGTGCTGGACACCGCCGCGGTGGGCGACCACAACGCCGCCAACCTGATGGCCGTGCTGGGCGCGCTGCGCGCGCTGGGCGTGCCACTCGCCCAGGCCGCGGCCGCTTGCGCCGACCTGCCGGCCGTGCCCGGCCGCATGGAGCGCATCGACGTGGCCGGCGCGCCGCTGGCGGTGATCGACTACGCCCACACGCCCGACGCGCTGGACAAGGCCCTGGCGGCGCTGCGCCCGCTGGCCGCGCGGCGCGGCGGCCGGCTGTGGTGCGTGTTCGGCTGCGGCGGCAACCGCGACGCCGGCAAGCGCCCGCTGATGGCGGCCGCGGCCGAGGCCGGCGCCCACCGCGTCGTGCTCACCAGCGACAACCCGCGCAACGAAGACCCGCAGGCCATCGTCGATGAGGTGCGGCGAGGCTTGCGGCACCCCGAGGCGGCGCTGGTCGAGCCCGACCGCGCCCGCGCCATCGCGCAGGCCCTGTCGCAGGCCGCGCCGCCGGATGTGGTGCTGATCGCCGGCAAGGGGCACGAGGACTACCAGGAGGTGGGCGGCGAGCGTCGGCCGTTCTCCGACCAGGCCCAGGCGCGCCAGGCCTTGCGGGCCCGCGGGGCGGAGGTGACGCCATGAGTGACATGGATCTGAGCCTGGCCCAGATCGCCACTTGGCTGCCGCGGGCGCGCCTCGCCGGCGATGGCGCTGTGCGTGTCGCGCGCGTGCACACCGACACGCGCACGCTGCAGCCGCGCGACCTGTTCGTCGCGTTGCGCGGCGAGCGCTTCGACGCCGCCGACTTCCTGCCCGAGGCGGCGGCCCAGGGCGCCGTGGCCGTCCTGTGCGACGCCAGCGCGGCGGACCGTCTGGCGGCGGCCGGCCTGCCCGGCGTGCAGGTGCCCGACGCGCGGCGCGCGCTCGGCGATCTGGCGCGCCAGTGGCGCCAGCGCTTCGACGGCTCGCTGATCGCCGTCACCGGCAGCAACGGCAAGACCACGGTGACGCAGATGATCGCCGCCATCCTGCGCACCTGGCAGGGCGACGCGGCGCTGGCCACCGAGGGCAACCTCAACAACGACATCGGCCTGCCGCTGACGCTGCTGCGCCTGCGGCCCGCGCACCGCGTGGCCGTGGTGGAACTGGGCATGAACCACCCCGGCGAGATCGCCCACCTGGCCGGCATCGCCTTGCCGACGGTGGCACTGATCAACAACGCCCAGCGCGAGCACCAGGAGTTCATGGCCTCGGTCGAGGCCGTGGCGCGCGAGAACGGCGCCGTGCTGGCCGCGCTGGGCGAGGGCGGCACGGCGGTCTTTCCAGCCGGCGATGAGTATGAAAACCTGTGGAAGTCCGCATCAGCATTGCGCCAGAAGCTATTGTTTGGAGAGCAAAAGAACGGTGCGGCCGTGTTCGTGACGCAGGCCGAATGGCGCGCCGACCACTGGCGCGCGCGCGCGGCCACGCCGGGCGGCGAGGTGGCCTTCGACCTGCACGCGGCCGGCCGCCACAACCTGCGCAACGCGCTGGCGGCGCTGGCCTGCGCCCACGCCGCCGGCGCGCCGCTGGCCGCGATGGCGCAGGGGCTGAGCGGCTTTCGCCCCGTCAAGGGCCGCTCGCGCACCCTGGTGCTGCGCCACCGGGGCCGCGCCATCACGCTGATCGACGACACCTACAACGCCAACCCCGACTCTGTGCGCGCCATCATCGACGTGCTGGCAGAGTTGCCCCGGCCGCGCCTGCTGGTGCTGGGCGACATGGGCGAGGTGGGCGAGCAGGGCCCCGCCTTCCACGCCGAGGTCGGCGCCTACGCGCGCGAGCGCGGCATCGAGCGCCTGCTGGCGCACGGCCCGCTGGCCATCCACGCGGCCATGGCCTTCGGCGGCAGCCATTTCGACGACATGGCGCGGCTGGGCGCGGCGGTGCGCACCCACCTCGCCCAGTGCGCGAGCGTGGCCGTCAAGGGGTCGCGCTTCATGCGCATGGAGCGGCTGGTGGAGGCGCTGACGGCCTCCGCCGAGAACACGACGGAGGGCGCCCATGCTGCTTAGCCTGGCCGCCTGGCTGCAGGGCTTGTCGCCGGATTTCGGCTTCTTCCGGGTCTTCCAGTACCTCACCTTCCGCGCCGTGATGGCGGCGATGACGGCGCTGCTGATCGGCATCGTGGCGGGGCCGTGGGTGATACGCAAGCTGACCGAGCTGAAGATCGGCCAGCCGGTGCGTGGCTACGCCATGGAGACGCACCTGTCCAAGAGCGGCACGCCGACCATGGGCGGCGTGCTGATCCTGATCGCCATCGCCATGTCCACGCTGCTGTGGTTCGACTGGTCCAACCGCTTCGTCTGGATCGTCATGCTGGTGACCTTCGGCTTCGGCGCCATCGGCTGGGCCGACGACTGGCGCAAAGTGGTCAACAAGGACCCGGAAGGCATGCGCTCGCGCGAGAAGTACTTCTGGCAGTCGGTGATCGGCCTCGTCGCGGCGCTGTCCCTGGTGTTCAGCATCTCCGAAAGCTCCAACGCGCGCGTGCTGGAGCTGTTCACCAACTGGGTCCGCTCCGGCTTCACCATCGACCTGCCGCACGCCGCCGGCCTGCTGCTGCCCTTCTTCAAGGAGGTCAGCTACCCGCTGGGCGTGCTGGGCTTCGTCATCCTGAGCTACCTGGTGATCGTGGGCGCCAGCAACGCCGTCAACCTGACCGACGGGCTGGACGGGCTGGCCATCATGCCGGTGATCATGGTCGGCTCGGCGCTGGGCGTGTTCGCCTACGTCACGGGCAGCGCGGTGTATTCCAAGTACCTGCTGTTTCCGCACATCCCCGGCACGGGCGAGCTGCTCATCTTCTGCGCCGCGATGGCCGGGGCGGGGCTGGCCTTCCTGTGGTTCAACGCGCACCCGGCCCAGGTGTTCATGGGCGACGTGGGCGCGCTGGCGCTGGGCGGCGCCCTGGGCACCATCGCCGTCATCGTGCGGCAGGAGATCGTGCTGGCCATCATGGGCGGCATCTTCGTGGTCGAGGCGCTGTCGGTCATGCTGCAGGTGACCTGGTTCAAGCTCACCAAGCGCCGCTATGGCGAGGGGCGCCGCCTGCTCAAGATGGCGCCGCTGCACCACCACTTCGAGAAGAGCGGCTGGGCCGAGACCCAGGTGGTGGTGCGTTTCTGGATCATCACCATGCTGCTGTGCCTGGTGGGTCTGTCGTCGCTGAAGCTGAGGTGACGGCATGGTGGCGGACATGAGCGACCTCCACGTGCTGGTGCTGGGCCTCGGCCAGTCGGGCCTGGCGATGGCGCGCTGGTGCGCGCGCCAGGGCGCGCGGGTCACGGTCGCCGACACGCGCGAGGCCCCGCCGCAACTGGCCGCGCTGCGCGCCCAGGTGCCGGACGCGCGTTTCGTCGCCGGCCCCCTGGCGGCGGGCCTGCTGGACGACGCGTCGCTGCGCGCCGTCTACCGCAGTCCTGGCCTGCCACCGGCCGAGATCGTCGCCGTGGCGCAGGCCGCGCGTGAGCGCGGCCTGCCGGTGAGCGGCGAGCTGGGCCTGTTCGCGCAGGCGCTGGACCGGTTGAAGCAGGCGCGGGGCTACGCGCCCGCGCTGCTGGCCGTCACCGGCACCAACGGCAAGACCACGGTGACCTCGCTCACCGGCCGGCTGGTGGAGCGCGGCGGCAAGTCCGTGGCCGTGGCGGGCAACATCGGCCCGACCCTGCTCGACACGCTGCAAGCCCGGCTGGATGCGGACGAACTGCCGCAGGTCTGGGTGCTGGAGCTGTCGAGCTTCCAGCTCGACGCGGTGGAGGCGTTCGAGCCCACCGCCGCCACGGTGCTGAACGTGACGCAGGACCACCTGGACTGGCACGGCGGCATGGCCGACTACGCCGCGGCCAAGGCGCGCATCTTCGGCGGGCACGCGGTGATGGTGCTCAACCGCGACGACCCGCGGGTGGCCGCCATGCGCCCGGCCGCGCCGGTCAAGGTGGCCAAAGGCATCAAGCCAGCGCCGCGCCAGGTGCTGACCTTCGGCGCCGGCATGCCGACGGCGCCCGGCGACTTCGGCATCGAGTTCGTCGGCGGCATGGCCTGGCTGGTGCGCGCGCTGGAGTCCGACGAGACCGGGCGCCGCCGCAAGGACGCCGAGGCCGAGCTGCACTTCCAGCGCCTGATGCCGGCCGACGCGCTGCGCATCCGCGGGCGGCACAACGCCGTCAACGCGCTGGCCGCGCTGGCCCTGGCCGTGAACGCGGGCTGCCCGATGGGGCCGATGCTCTACGGGCTGCGCGAGTACCGCGGCGAGCCGCACCGCGTCGAGTCGATCGGCGTGCTGGACGGCGTGGAGTACTTCGACGACAGCAAGGGCACCAACGTCGGCGCCACGGTGGCCGCGCTGCAGGGCCTGGGCGCCGACCGGCGCCTCCTGGTGGTGATTCTGGGCGGCGACGGCAAGGGGCAGGACTTCGCGCCGCTGGCCGAGCCGGTGTCGCGCTTCGTCCGCGCCGCTGTGCTGATCGGCCGCGACGCGCCGCCGATCCGCGCGGCGCTGGCCGCCACGGGCGTGCCCCTGCTGGACGCGGCGACGCTGGACGACGCCGTGGCCCAGGCGCGCGCGCGCGCCCAGGCGGGCGATGCCGTGCTGCTGTCGCCGGCCTGCGCCAGCCTGGACATGTTCCGCGACTACGGCCACCGCGCCGAGGTGTTCCGCGCCGCCGTCGCGGAGCTGGCGCGCGCCGACGGAGTCGAACTGGAGGTGCTGGGATGAGCGTCGCGAGCGAAGCCCTGGCGGGCCTGACCGGCGGCAAGAAGCGCCGCGGCGCCCGCGCCCGCGAGGGCGACCTGCCGGTGCGCATCGGCGGCACCGAGTACGCGCGCACGGCCAGCACGCCCTCGCGCGTGCTGGGGTTCGACCAGGCGCTGATCTGGGTGTGCGTGGCGCTGCTGGCCTGGGGGCTGGTGATGGTGTATTCGGCCAGCATCGCGCTGCCCGACAACCCGCGCTTCGCGCGCTACGCGCCCACCCACTTCGTGATGCGGCACGCGTTCTGGATCGGCCTGTCCTTCGTGGCCGCGCTGATCACGTTCCAGGTGCGCATGAGCTGGTGGGAAAAAGTCGCGCCCTGGCTGTTCGTCGTCTCGCTGGCGCTGCTGATCGCGGTGCTGATCCCGCACGTGGGCAACGTGGTCAACGGCGCGCGGCGCTGGATCTCGCTCGGCCCCATGAGCTTCCAGCCGTCCGAGCTGGCCAAGCTGGCCGTGCTGCTCTACGCGGCCGACTACATGGTGCGCAAGATGGATGTGAAGGAGCGGTTCTTCCGCGCCGTGCTGCCCATGGGCGTGGCCGTCGCCGTGGTGGGCCTGCTGCTGCTGGCGCAGCCGGACATGGGCGCCTTCATGGTGATCGCGGTCATCGCCATGGGCATCCTGTTCCTGGGCGGGGTGAACGCGCGCATGTTCTTCCTCATCGCGGCGGTGCTGGTGGTGGCCTTCGCCGTCATGATCTGGGCCTCGCCGTGGCGGCGCGAGCGCATCTTCGCCTACCTCGACCCGTTCAGCGAGGACCATGCGCTGGGCAAGGGCTACCAGCTCTCGCACGCGCTGATCGCCATCGGCCGGGGCGAGATCTTCGGCGTCGGCCTGGGGGGAAGCATCGAGAAGCTGCACTGGCTGCCCGAGGCGCACACCGACTTCCTGCTGGCCGTGATCGGCGAGGAGTTCGGCCTGATCGGCCTGATCTGCGTGATCTTCCTGTTCCTGTGGCTGACGCGGCGCATCATGCACATCGGCCGCCAGGCGATCGCGCTGGACCGCGTGTTCTCGGGCCTGGTGGCGCAGGGCATCGGCCTGTGGCTGGGCTTCCAGGCCTTCATCAACATCGGCGTGAACCTGGGCGCGCTGCCCACCAAGGGGCTGACGCTGCCGTTCATGAGCTACGGCGGTTCGGCCATCATGGCCAACCTGGTGGCCATCGCCATCGTGCTGCGGGTCGATGTGGAGAACCGCCAGCTCATGCGGGGAGGGCGGGCATGACGCAGAGATGCGCCTTGGTCATGGCTGGGGGCACGGGCGGGCACATCTTCCCGGGCCTCGCCGTCGCCGACGCCCTGCGCGAGCGCGGCTGGCGCGTGCATTGGCTGGGCGCGCCCGGCAGCATGGAGCAGCAACTGGTGCCGCCGCGCGGCTATCCCTTCGAGGCGGTGGCGTTCGGCGGCGTGCGCGGCAAGGGCGCGCTGACGCTGGCACTGCTGCCGCTGCGCCTGCTGCGGGCCTTCGCGCGGAGCATCGGGGTGATCCGCCGCGTGAAGCCCGACGTGCTGGTGGGCCTGGGCGGCTACATCACCTTCCCCGGCGGACTGATGGGCGTGGCGCTGAACAAGCCGCTGGTGCTGCACGAGCAGAACTCGGTCGCCGGCATGGCCAACAAGGTGCTGGCGGGCATCGCCGACCGCGTCTTCACCGCGTTTCCGGGCGTGCTGCCCAGGGCGCGCCGCGTGCAATGGGTGGGCAACCCGCTGCGCGCGGAGTTCGCCCAATACCCCGAGCCCGCCGCCCGCTTCGCCGGCCGCGGCGGTCCGCTGCGCGTGCTGGTGGTGGGCGGCAGCCTGGGCGCCCAGGCGCTGAACGAGGTGGTGCCGCAGGCGCTGGCGCTGCTGCCGGCAGGCCAGCGCCCGATCGTCACGCACCAGAGCGGCGCCAGGCAGATCGACACCCTGCGCGCCCACTACCGGGCGGCGGGCGTCGAGGCGACGCTGCTGCCCTTCATCGACGACATGGCGCGCGCCTACGCCGAGGCCGACCTGGTGATCTGCCGCGCCGGCGCGACCACGGTGACCGAGATCGCGGCCATCGGCGCTGCGGCGCTGTTCGTGCCCTTCCCGCACGCGGTGGACGACCACCAGACCACCAACGCGCGCTTCCTGGTCGACCAGGGCGCGGGCTGGCTGATCCCGCAGGGCGAGCTGACGCCCCGCAAATTGATGGAAATGCTACAAAATACAGAGCGACATGCCCTTGTCCAGTGCGGGCAAAAGGCCAAAAACCTTCAAAAACTGACCGCCACGCGGGAGATCGTCGCCGCCTGCGAGGAGCTGGCCGCATGAAGCACGCCATCCGGCACATCCATTTCGTCGGCCTGGGCGGCGCGGGCATGAGCGGCATCGCCGAGGTGCTGCACAACCTGGGCTACACCATTTCCGGCTCCGACCTGGCCGACAGCGCCGCGCTGCGACGGCTGCAGGGCCTGGGCATCAAGACGTGCCTGGGCCATACGGCGGCGCACATCGAGGGGGCTGACGCGGTGGTCACCTCCACGGCGGTGCGGGCCGACAACCCCGAGGTGCTGGCCGCGCGTGAGAAAAAGATCCCCGTGGTGCCGCGCGCGCTGATGCTGGCCGAGCTGATGCGCCTCAAGCAGGGCATCGCCATCGCGGGCACGCACGGCAAGACGACCACCACCAGCCTCGTCACCAGCGTGCTGGCCGAGGCAGGGCTGGACCCGACCTTCGTGATCGGCGGCCGCCTGAACAGCGCGGGCGCCAACGCCAAGCTGGGCAGCGGCGACTACATCGTGGTCGAGGCGGACGAATCCGACGCCTCGTTCTTGAACCTGCTGCCCGTGATGGCTGTCGTCACCAACATCGACGCCGACCACATGGAGACCTACGGCCACGACTTCGGCCGGCTCAAGGGCGCGTTCGTGGATTTCCTGCACCGCATGCCGTTCTACGGCACGGCCATCCTGTGCATCGACAGCCCCGCCGTGCGCGAGATCGTGCCCAGCGTCACCTGTCCCATCACCAGCTACGGCTTCTCCGAAGGCGCCCAGGTGCGCGCCATCGGCGTGCGGGCCGATGCCGGGCAGATGCGCTTCACCGTGCAGCGGCGCAACGGCGTCACGCTGCCCGACCTTCAAGTCACGCTCAACCTCGCGGGCGAGCACAACGTGCTCAACGCGCTGTCGGCCATCGCCGTCGCGGTGGAACTCAACATCCCCGACGACGCCGTGCAGCGCGCGCTGGCGGGGTTCAAGGGCGTGGGCCGGCGCTTCCAGCACTACGGCGACCTGCCTGCCCAGGGCGGTGGCACGTTCACGGTGATCGACGACTACGGCCACCACCCCGTGGAGATGGCGGCCACGCTGGCCGCCGCGCGCGGCGCCTTCCCCGGCCGGCGCCTGGTGCTGGCTTTCCAGCCGCACCGCTACAGCCGCACGCGCGACTGCTTCGAGGATTTCGTCAAGGTCATCGGCCACGCCGATGCGGTACTGCTGACCGAGGTGTACGCGGCGGGCGAGGCGCCCGTGGTGGCGGCCGATGGCCGCTCGCTGGCGCGCGCGCTGCGCGTCGCCGGCAGGGTGGAGCCGCTCTTCATCGACAACGTGGCTGACCTGCCGCGGCAGGTCATCGACCAGGCGCGCGATGGCGACGTGGTGATGTGCATGGGCGCTGGCTCCATCGGTGGCGTGCCGGCAAAAATCGTTGAAATGCTACAAAAAACTGAGCATAATCCCGGCTGAATCATTCACCATGCAGCAACAAAGCGTTCAATTCGGAAAAGTCGCCGTCCTGATGGGGGGGCAGTCGGCCGAGCGCGAGGTGTCGCTGATGTCCGGCCAGGGCGTGCTGGCCGCCTTGCGCGCGTGCGGCGTCGATGCGCACGCCTTCGATCCGGCCGCGCAGCCGTTGGATGAGCTGAGGCGCCAGGGCTTCGCGCGCTGCTTCATCGTGCTGCATGGCCGCCATGGCGAGGACGGCACGGTGCAGGGCGCGCTGGAACTGCTGGGCATTCCCTACACCGGCTCGGGCGTCATGGCCTCCAGCGTGGCGATGGACAAGGTGATGACCAAGCGCCTCTGGCAGGCCGACGGCCTGCCCACGCCGAGGTACGTGCGCCTGGCCTTTGACCAGCAGTCGCCCGAGCAGGTGCGCGTCGTGCCCGACGTGCTGGGTCTGCCGCTGATCGTCAAGCCGCCGCGCGAGGGCTCGTCCATCGGCGTGACCAAGGTGCGCGGCCATTCGGAGATGCAGGACGCGGTGAAGCTGTCGGCGCGCTACGACGCCGACGTGCTGTGCGAGGAGTTCATCGAAGGCGAGGAAGTGACCTGCGCCGTCCTCGGCAGCGGCCTCGATGCGGTCGCCCTGCCGGTGGTGCGCATCGCCGCGCCCGAGGGCGCCTACGACTACCAGAACAAGTATTTCACCGACGACGTGAAGTACCACTGCCCGGCCGGCCTGCCGGACGCGCTGGAGCAGGAGATCCGCCGCCTCACCCTGGCGGCGTACCACACGCTGGGCTGCCGCGGTTGGGGCCGGGCCGACCTGATGGTCCGCGCGGCTGACCGCAAGCCCTTCCTGCTGGAGATGAACACCTCGCCCGGCATGACCTCGCACTCGCTGGTGCCCATGTCGGCGCGCGCCGCCGGCATGGACTACGAGGAGCTGTGCCTGCGCGTGCTGGCGGCCGCCGCGCTCGACTGCGCGCCAGCAGGGGGCGCGTGCGCATGAACGCCGCGCTGCCGCTGCCGATGGACGTCAGGCTGATGAACCTGACCACGGCCCTGCTCGTCTGCGGCCTGCTGCTGGCCTGCGCCGCCGCGGCGCTGGGGTGGGCGCTGCGCAGCCCCACCTTCGCCATCGAACAGATCACGGTCACCGGCGACACCGCGCACAACAGCGCCGCCAGCCTGCGCGCGGGCGTGGCGCCGCGGCTGTCGGGTAACTTCTTCACGCTCGACCTGGCGGCGACGCAGGCGGCCTTCCAGTCCGTGCCCTGGGTTCGCCACGCCGCGGTGCAGCGCGAGTTCCCGAACCGGCTGACCGTGCGCCTGCAGGAGCACGTGCCCGTGGCACGCTGGGGCGACGACGACACGCACCTGGTCAACGACGCCGGCGAGGTGTTCGAGGTCGGCGGCGCCGACGAGGACGACGACGGCATGCCCACGCTCATCGGGCCGGACGGCCAGGCGGCCCAGGTGCTGGCGATGCACCGGCTGCTGGATCCGCTGGTCAGGCCCCTGGACCGGCGCATCGCGCAGCTGCAGCTGCAGTCGCGCGGCCACTGGCGCGCCGAGATGGACCAGGGCGGGGTGATCGAACTGGGTCAGGGCGCGCCGGAGGAACTGGCCGCCCGCCTGACGCAATTCGTGGGGACGGTGAGGGAGGTGGCGGCGCGGCACCAGCGTGCGGTGGACGCCCTCGAATCGGCCGACCTGCGTCACGCCGGCGGCTACGCGCTGCGCCTGCGCGGCGTGAGCACGGTGCGCGCCGACGGCGCGGCCCAGCGCTGACCCCGCAACGAGAAGAACACAGAGCGACTGGTGACCCAATGGCAAAAGAGTACAAGGATCTGATCGTCGGGCTCGATATCGGCACCGCCAAGATCATGGTGGTGGTCGGCGAAGTGCTGCCCGGCGGCGACCTGAAGCTCGCTGGACTGGGGATCGCGCCCAGCAACGGCCTGAAGCGCGGCGTGGTCGTCAACATCGACGCCACCGTGGCCAGCATCCAGCAGGCGCTGAAGGAAGCCGAGCTGATGGCCGATTGCAAGATCGGCCGCGTCTACACCGGCATCACGGGCAGCCACATCCGCGGCATCAATTCCAGCGGCATGGTGGCGGTCAAGGACAAGGAGGTCTCGCCCGCCGACGTCACGCGCGTGGTCGAGACCGCCAAGGCCATCAACATCTCCAGCGACCAGCGCCTGCTGCTGGTCGAGCCGCAGGAGTTCGTCATCGACGGCCAGGACGTGCGCGAGCCCGTGGGCATGAGCGGCATGCGCCTGGAGGCCAAGGTCCACATCGTGACCGGGGCCCAGAGCGCGGCCGAGAACATCATCAAGTGCGTGCGCCGCTGCGGCCTCGACGTCGATCAACTGCTGCTCAACCCGCTGGCCTCCAGCCAGGCGGTGCTGACCGACGACGAACGCGAACTGGGCGTGGCCTGCGTGGACATTGGCGCCGGCACCACCGACGTGGCCATCTTCACCGGCGGCTCGATCCGCCACACGGCGGTGATCCCGATCGCGGGCGACCTCATCACCAGCGACATCGCCATGGCGCTGCGCACCCCGACCATGGACGCCGAGGACATCAAGGTCGCCAACGGCTGCGCCAAGCAGTTGCTGGCCGACGCCGACACCCAGGTCGAGGTGCCCGGCCTGGGCGACCGCACGCCGCGCATGCTGTCCAGGCAGGCGCTGGCCGGCGTGATCGAGCCGCGCGTGGAGGAGATCTTCTCGCTGGTGCAGCAGGTGATCCGCGAGTCGGGCTACGAGGAGGTGCTGTCCTCCGGCGTGGTGCTGACCGGCGGCAGCGCGGTGATGGCGGGCATGGTCGAGCTGGGCGAGGACATCTTTCTCAAGCCCGTGCGGCGCGGCGTGCCCAAGTACTCGCGTGCCCTGTCCGACATGGTGGCGCAGCCGCGCGCCGCTACCGTGATGGGGCTGATGGAAGAGGCGCGCCAGGCGCGGCTGCGCGGCTTCAAGGTGGCGCAGAAGACCAGCGGCGTGAAGTCGGCGTTCGGCCGCTTCAAGGATTTCATCGTCGGGAACTTCTGACCATGTCCCTGCCCACCCTCTACGCCCTCGTCCGCCCGATGCCGCCGCCTGGCCCGTTACCGGGCCGCCTTCATGAGGCGGCGCCTCGGGCCATGCTTTCACGAATACCAAGAACCGTTCCATCCAAGGCAACTGCAGGCAAACCAGGAGTACATCATGAGCATCGAGATGATTGAGACAGAGGCATTCAACTCCGGCACCCACATCAAGGTGATCGGCGTGGGCGGCGGCGGCAGCAATGCGGTCGACCACATGATCGCCCGCCACGTGCAGGGCGTGGAGTTCATCTGCGCCAACACCGATGCGCAGGCCCTCACCCGCACCCAGGCGGCGTCGGCGATCCAGCTCGGCACCACCGGCCTGGGCGCCGGCAGCAAGCCCGACAAGGGCCGCGAGGCCGCCGAGGCCGCCGCCGACGACATCCGCCAGGCCATCCGCGGCGCGCACATGCTGTTCATCACCGCCGGCATGGGCGGTGGCACCGGCACTGGCGCCGCGCCGGTGATCGCGCGCATCGCCAAGGACATGGGCATCCTCACCGTCGGCGTGGTCACCAAGCCCTTCGACTGGGAGGGCGGGCGCCGCATCACCAACGCCGAGGCCGGCCTGGCCGAGCTGGAGGCCAACGTCGATTCGCTGATCGTGGTGCTGAACGAGAAGCTGCTGGAGGTGCTGGGCGACGAGATCACGCAGGAAGAGGCGTTCGCCCATGCCAACGACGTGCTCAAGAACGCCGTCGGCGGCATCGCCGAGATCATCAACGAGTACGGCCACGTCAACGTCGACTTCGAGGACGTGCGCACCGTGATGGGCGAGCCCGGCAAGGCCATGATGGGCACCGCCGCCGCCAACGGCCCCGACCGCGCCCGCATCGCCGCCGAGCAGGCCGTGGCCTGCCCGCTGCTGGAAGGCATCGACCTGTCGGGCGCCAAGGGCGTGCTGGTGCTGGTCACGGCCGCCAAGGGCTCGCTCAGGCTGAGCGAGTCGAAGGAAGCCATGAACACCATCCGCGCCTACGCCTCGCCCGACGCGCACGTGATCTACGGCGCCGCCTACGACGACACGCTGGGTGACAGCATCCGTGTCACCGTGGTGGCCACGGGTCTGTCGCGCCAGGGCGTGCGCCGCCAGCCGATCACCGTGGTGGTGGGCGGCCTTCGCACCGGCACCGACAACGTGCCCTTCGCCGTGTCCGCGATGAACCACGCGGTCGCCGGCCACGGCGGCGCCGGCGCGGGGCCGGACTACGGCAACATGGCCGTGCCCAGCGTGTGGCGCACCAACCGCACCCAGGCCGCGGCCAAGGTGGATGCGCTGTCCTCGGGCGGCATGGACGACTTCGAGATCCCGGCATTCCTGCGCAAGCAAGCGGACTGACGTCCGGCCCCAGGCTCCATTCGCTGCCCGGCCGAGCCGGGCCGCGGCGGTCGCTGGCGTGGCCTGCTTCGAGGCCTTTGGTTTCTTTCGGTTCGGTGCGCCGCGGAGGGTGGCGGGCACCCGCGGGAGGGAAAACCTAAAATGCGGGGCTATGCTTTCGCAACGCACTCTGAAGTCGCTCACGCGCGCCGTCGGCGTCGGCCTGCACAGCGGTGAGCGGGTCGAGTTGACGCTGCGGCCCGCGCTGCCGGACACCGGCATCGTGTTCCGCCGCATCGACCTGCCCGAGCCGGTCGACATTCCCGTCGGCGCGCTGTCGGTCACCGACACGCGGCTGGCCTCCACCCTGTCGGCGGGCGATGCCAAGGTGCGCACGGTCGAGCATCTGATGTCCGCCTGCGCTGGCCTGGGGCTGGACAACCTGTACATCGACATCACGGCCGAGGAAGTGCCCATCCTCGACGGCTCGGCCTCGTCCTTCGTCTACCTGCTGCAGAGCGCCGGCATCGAGTTGCAGAACGCGCCTCGCAAGTTCCTGCGGATCACCCAGCCCGTCGAGGTGCGCGAAGGCGAGGGCGACCAGCTCAAGTGGGCGCTTCTCATGCCGCACCACGGCTTCACGCTCAGCTTCGAGATCGACTTCCAGCACCCGGCGGTCGATTCCACCGGGCAGCGCGTCGAGTTCGACATGGGCTCGGGCCGCTACAGCCGCGACATCGCCCGCGCCCGCACCTTCGCCTTCAGCAAGGACGTGGAGATGATGCGCGCCAACGGCCTGGCCCTGGGCGGCGGGCTGGACAACGCTATCGTCATGGACGACACCAAGGTGCTCAACGCCGACGGCCTGCGCTACGCCGAGGAGTTCGCCAAGCACAAGATCCTGGACGCCATCGGCGACCTGTACTGCGTGGGTCGGCCCATGCTGGCCGCCTACAGCGCCTTCCGCTCCGGCCACGCGCTCAACAACCGGCTGCTGCGCGAGCTGCTGGCCCGGCCCGACGCCTACGAGCTGGTCACCTTCGAGGACGAGCGGCAGGCGCCCACCGGCTTCGCGCAACTGGCGCGCGCCTGGTAGCGCCCGGGGCAGGCGGGGCGCCATGCTGCTGTTCCGCTGGCTGATCCTGCTGTGCCTGCTGGCGGCCGGCGTCAGCTTTGCCTTCTACGCCGCCACCGGCCAGCCGCGCTACCGGCACTTCGGCTGGGTCGTGCTCAAGTGGACGATCCTGGCGGCGCTGGGCTTCTTCGCGGTGCTGATCGCCGAGCGGGTGCTCTGAGGTTGATGCAAAAATAATAGCTAATTCCGAAGTAATGGCGCGGTCTTGAGGCCAATTTGGTTCTGCCCGTGACGGTCGGCGGCCGGTGCGCGATCAGGCCAGCGTGTAGGCTGTCTTGACGGTGGTGAAGAACTCCTGGGCATAGCGTCCCTGCTCGCGCGGCCCGTAGCTGGAGCCCTTGC
>Ga0075163_10000222_pt1 | contig 69185 bp, 70 predicted proteins | sample JI1023141ADNA_FD_71478 | JGI IMG/M metagenome (GOLD analysis project Ga0075163, IMG submission 71478) | Wastewater effluent complex algal communities from Wisconsin, to seasonally profile nutrient transformation and Carbon sequestration -... | ecosystem: Engineered > WWTP > Effluent > Algae... | reverse complement strand
CATGAAGAAGCAGCTCAAGTCGCTCGGCTTTGCCATCGACTGGGAGCGCGAACTGGCGACCTGCACGCCCGAGTACTACCGCTGGGAGCAGTGGCTGTTCACCCGCCTCTACGAAAAGGGCCTGGTCTATAAAAAGCTCGGCACCGTCAACTGGGACCCGGTCGACCACACCGTGCTCGCCAACGAGCAGGTCATCGACGGCCGCGGCTGGCGCTCCGGCGCGCTGATCGAAAAGCGCGAGATCCCGATGTATTACATGAAGATCACCGCCTACGCCGACGAACTGTTGAGCGAACTGGACAACCTGCCTGGCTGGCCGGAACAGGTCCGCCTGATGCAGAAAAACTGGATCGGCAAGAGCACCGGCGTCCGCTTCGCCTTCCCGCTGGCCGACAATACCGACGAAAAACTGTGGGTGTTCACCACGCGCGCCGACACCATCATGGGCGTCACCTTCGTCGCCGTCGCCGCCGAACACCCGCTGGCCACCCGCGCCGCCGCCAACAACCCCGAACTCGCCGCCTTCATCGAGGAATGCAAGAAGGGCGGCGTCGCCGAGGCCGACATCGCGACGATGGAAAAGAAGGGCCTGCCGACCGGCATCTTCGTCACCCATCCGCTGACCGGCCAACAGGTCGAAGTCTGGGTCGGCAACTACGTGCTGATGAGCTACGGCGACGGTGCTGTGATGGCCGTGCCGGCGCACGACGAGCGCGATTTCGCCTTCGCCAAAAAGTACGACCTGCCGATCAAGCAGGTCATCGCCGCCGACGGCGAGACCTTCAGCCTCGATGGCTGGCAGGAATGGTACGGCGACAAGAGCAAGGGTGTCTGCGTCAACTCCGGCAAGTACGACGGCCTGGCCTATGAAGCCGCCGTCGACGCCATCGCCGCCGACCTCACCGCCAAGAATATCGGCGACAAGAAGGTCCAGTTCCGCCTGCGCGACTGGGGCATTTCCCGCCAGCGCTACTGGGGCTGCCCGATCCCGATCATCCACTGCCCGAGCTGCGGCGACGTGCCGGTCCCCGACGACCAGTTGCCGGTTACTCTGCCCGAGAACGTCGAGATCACCGGCGCCGGTTCGCCGCTGGCCAGGATGCCCGAGTTCTACGAAACCAGCTGTCCGAAGTGCGGCGGCCACGCCAAGCGCGAAACCGACACCATGGACACCTTCTTCGAGTCGTCCTGGTATTTCCTGCGCTACGCCTGCCCGGACAACGCCACGGCCATGGTCGACGAGCGCGTCCAGTACTGGTGCAAGGGCGGTATCGACCAGTACATCGGCGGCATCGAGCACGCCATCCTCCACCTGCTGTACGCGCGCTTCTTCACCAAGCTGATGCGCGACGTCGGCCTGATCGGCGATTTGGGTGAACCGTTCGCCAACCTGCTGACCCAGGGCATGGTCGTCGCCCCGACCTTCTACCGCGATCTGGACGGCGGCAAGAAACAGTGGATCAACCCGGCCGACGTCGATGTCGTCACCGACGAGCGCGGCCGCCCGACCGGCGCCACGCTGCGCGCCGACGGCCAGCCGGTGGTCATCGGCGGCACCGAGAAGATGTCGAAGTCGAAGAACAACGGCGTCGATCCGCAGGCGCTGATCGACCAGTACGGCGCCGATACTGCCCGCCTGTTCATCATGTTCGCCTCGCCGCCGGACCAGTCGCTGGAATGGTCCGACGCCGGCGTCGAAGGCGCCTTCCGCTTCCTGCGCCGCTTGTGGAAGACCACTTACGATCACGTCCAGGCCGGCCTGGTCGCCGCCTGCACCAGCAACGACGGTTTGAGCTCGGCCCAGGCCGACCTGCGCCGCAAGCTGCACCAGACCATGGGCAAGGTCGCCGACGACTACGGCCGGCGCAAGCAGTTCAACACCGCCATTGCCGCGGTCATGGAACTGTTGAATGCCCACGACAAGACCGATCTCAAGGATGCTGCCGGCCGTGCGCTGGCCCAGGAAAGCCTGGAAAGCATCGCCCTGCTGCTCTTCCCCATCGTCCCGCACATCGGCCAGGCGCTCTACGCCGAGCTGAAAGCGGGCGCCGACGCCGGTCTCGCCGCCTTCCCGAAGGCCGACCCGGCGGCGCTGAAGCAGGACGAGATCGAGCTGATGGTGCAGGTCAACGGCAAGCTGCGCGGCGCCATCCGCGTTGCCGCCGCAGCCGACAAGGCGGCCATCGAAGCCGCCGCGCTGGCTTGCGAGGATGCCGTCAAGTTCATGGAAGGCCGGCCGGCCAAGAAGGTCATCGTCGTCCCCGGCCGCCTGGTCAATATCGTCGCTTAAGAGGCAAACATGCGCCTGCTGCCCGCCCGGTTTTTTGCAGTATTGCTCGCCGCCGCCCTCGCCGGCTGCGGCTTCCATCTGCGCGGCACAGGCAGCGGCAACCTGCCCTACCAGACGATGTACATCTCGCTGCCGGAGACGGCCGAGGTCAATGTCTGGCTGCAGCGCTACATCCGGGCCAGCGGCAGCACGCAAATCGTCGACAGTGCCGATGGTGCCGAGGCGATCTTCCAGCAACTTGCCGACGGGCGCCAGAAGAGCATTCTCAGCGTCAACGCGCAGGGCCGGGTGCGTGAATACCGCCTGCAACTCAGCTACACCTTCCGCGTGGTCAACCGCAAGGGCCAGGTGCTGGTAGCGCCCAGCGAGGTCACCCTGACCCGCGACATCACCTACGACGACTCGAACGTACTGGCCAAGAACATCGAAGAAAACCTGCTCTGGCGGGACATGACCAATGACCTGGTCAACCAGATCATGCGCCGGTTGAGCATCGTCAAGCCGCTCGATCCCAACCGGCCCGAAGAAGACTGATGCTACTCAAGGGCGAACAGCTGGCGGCGCACCTCGAACGCGAGTTGCGCCCGCTCTACGTGCTCTACGGCGACGACCCGCTGCTGGTCATCGAAGCCGCCGATGCCATCCGCGCCAGATCGCGCCAGCAGGGCTACAGCGAGCGCGAAGTGCTGACCGTGCTGCCGCAGTTCGACTGGGGAACGCTGCTGGCGGCCGGCGGCAATATGTCGCTGTTCGGCGATAAAAAGCTGATCGACCTGCGCGTTCCGACCGGCAAGGTCGGCAAGGAAGGCAGCGCGGCGCTGCAGCAGTGGTGCCAGAACCTGTCGATGGACAACCTGCTGATGATCACCCTGCCCGAACTCGACTGGCGCGAAGAAAAGGCCGTCTGGTTCACTGCGCTGGTCAATGCCGGCGTCGCGATCAAGCTGATGGCGCCGCCGCTGGCCGAACTGCCGGGCTGGATCGCCGGCCGCCTGCGCCGCCAGCAGCAGAGCGCCGACCTCGAAAGCCTGAAATTCATCGCCGAACGCGTCGAAGGCAACCTGCTGGCTGCCCATCAGGAAATCCAGAAACTCGGTCTGCTCTATCCGAGCGGCCAGCTTTCGCTGGCGCAGATTCGCGATGCCGTGCTCAACGTCGCCCGCTACGACATCGACAGCCTGCGCGAAGCGCTGCTGGCCGGCGACATCGGCCGCCTGACCCGGACCCTGGACGGCCTGATGCAGGAGGGCGAAGCGCCGCCGCTGGTGCTGTGGGCGATGAGCGAGGAAATCCGGGCGCTGACCATCATTCGCGCCGGCATCGACGCCGGCAAGCCGGTCGATATGCTGCTCAAGGATGCGAAAGTCTGGGGGCCGCGCGCCGCGCCGGTCAAAAAAGCCCTGCAGCGCCTGTCGACTGCAGCCCTGGAGGCGGCTCTGCAGCACGCCGGCAAAATCGACCGACTGGCCAAGGGCATCGGTCAGGGCAATATCTGGGAAGAGTTCCTGCGGCTCGGCCTGCGCCTGACTGCCGCAAAATAATCAGGCCGCCTTGCTGTCGGTTGCGGTCTTGTCTTCAGGCGGAGCATCCGGTTCCAGATCTTCCCACATGCAGGAATTCTCCTGTCGTACGTCATGCAGGCAGTGCTTCTGCTCTTCCTTGACCAGGCATTCCCCGTGGCAATCCTCGGCAACCACGACCAGTTTCATTTCGTCATCCACCTGGCGGTCGCCATCCCAGAAGCTGCATGTGGCGCAGACCTTGACTTCGGTCGGCAGTATTAGTTTTTCGGCCATCTTGTCCCCAACGGAAAGCCCTGTTGTAGTTGCGGATAAGAGTTTACCCGGTTCTAGAAGTTCCCTCTAATTTGTCTGGCTATAATGTTCCTTTGCCCAGCCCGAAGAAAATAATGGACATCAAGGAATACATGCAGACCGTTGGCCGCCAGGCCCGTGCCGCTTCGCGCCGCCTGGCCGGGGCGACGACCGCCGAGAAGAATGCCGCGCTGCAGCACATCGCCGCCGCCATCCGCCGCGACAGCGCGGCGCTGGTCGCCGCCAACCAGGAAGACCTCGCCGCGGCCCGTGCCGCCGGCCTCGAAAGCGCGATGATCGACCGCCTGACACTGTCGGCCAAGGGCGTCGAAAGCATGGCCGAGGGCGTCGAACAGGTCGCCACGCTGGCCGATCCGATCGGCGAGATGACCGACATCAAGTACCGCCCGTCCGGCATCCAGGTCGGCAAGATGCGCGTGCCGCTCGGCGTCATCGGCATCATTTACGAAGCCCGTCCGAACGTCACCGCCGATGCCGCGGCGCTGTGCCTGAAATCCGGCAACGCCGCCATCCTGCGCGGCGGCTCGGAAGCAATCCGCTCCAACCGCGCCATCGCCGCGCTGGTCCAGGAAGGCCTGAAGGCCGCCGGCCTGCCGGCTGAATCGGTACAGGTCATCGACACCACCGACCGCGCCGCAGTCGGCGAACTGATCACCATGCGCGAATTCGTCGACGTCATCGTGCCGCGCGGCGGCAAGGGCCTGATCGCCCGCCTGCTGGCCGAAGCCCGCGTGCCGATGATCCAGCACCTGGACGGCAACTGCCACGTCTATCTGGAAGAAGAGGCCGATCCGAACAAGGCGCTGAAGATCGTCGAGAACGCCAAGACCCAGCGCTACGGCACCTGCAACACCGCCGAATCGCTGTTGGTCGACCGCTCGGTCGCCGCCATGCTGCTGCCGCCGATCGCCGCCATGCTGACCGCAAAGGGCGTCGAGATCCGCGGCTGCGCAGAGACCTGCGCCATCGTCAAGGAAGCCGTGCCGGCCACGGAAGAGGATTACTACACCGAATACCTGGCGCCGATCATTTCGGTCAAGGTGGTGGCCGGCATCGACGAGGCGATCGAACACATCAACAAATACTCGTCGCATCACAGCGAGGCCATCGTCACCGACAACCACCCGAAGGCCATGCGCTTCCTGCGCGAGGTCGATTCGGCGTCGGTCATGATCAACGCCTCGACGCGCTTCGCCGACGGCTTCGAGTACGGTCTGGGCGCCGAGATCGGCATCTCGACCGACAAGATCCACGCCCGTGGCCCGGTCGGCCTGGAAGGGCTGACCAGCCAGAAGTGGGTCGTGCTCGGCGACGGCCACGTCCGGGCCTGAGTGGCGGACACGGAAAGCCGGCCGCGCGCCGGCTTTTTTGATTTTTGGCTTTTTTTGGGGCCGACCGTAGCATTCACCGCGTGGAGGCCAAGATGAGCGAAAACAACTACCAGGCTGTCGTCGCCACCCCCGGATTCGCCCTCGGCATCCGCTGCAGCGACGACGAAATCACCGCCATCGACTTCATCGAACCACGCCCGGAACAGGCGCCGACGACGCCGCTGGCCGCAGAAGCGGTGCGTCAGCTGCACGCCTACCTGGCCGACCCGAACTTCGCCTTCGGCCTGCCGCTGCGCCCGGCCGGCACCGCCTTCCAGCGCCGGGTCTGGGCGCAGATTTCGGCCATCCCGGCCGGCCACACCCAGACCTACGGCCAGCTGGCGAAAGCCCTCAACAACGCCCCGCGCGCCGTCGGTCAGGCCTGCGGCGCCAATCCCTACCCCATCGTCGTCCCGTGTCACCGCGTCGTTGCCACCGGCGGTGGCCTGGGCGGCTTCGCCCGCGAGCGCGGCGGTTTCCTGCTCGACATCAAACGCTGGCTACTGACGCATGAAGACAGCTTCCCCGGCTGACCTCGCCGAGATCGACAACTTCTGCGACGCCCTGTGGCTGGAAGACGGCCTGGCCAAGGCGACGCTGAGCAGCTATCGCTCCGATCTCGGCCGGCTGGCCCTGTGGCTGGCCAACAACGGGCATGAAGCCTTGCTCGACCTGCGCGAAACGACGCTGACCGCCTTCATCGCCCACCTGGCGCGACAGACGCGCGCCACCTCGCAAGCCCGCTACCTGTCCACCCTGCGCCGCTTCTACCGCTGGCAGATCGGCCGCGGCCGTATCGTCGCCGACCCGACCCTGAAGCTGGCCAACCCGAGCCGCCCGTCGCGCCTGCCCAAGGTGATGTCGGAAAAACAGATCGAAGCCCTGCTCGATGCCCCCGACCTCGATACCCCGCTCGGCCTGCGCGACCGCGCCATGCTGGAAACCATCTACGCCACCGGCCTGCGCGTCTCCGAACTGGTCGGCCTGCGGCTGCACGAAGTCAGCCTTGCCGACGGCGTGCTGCGCGCCCTCGGCAAGGGCAGCAAGGAGCGGCTGGTCCCGCTTGGCCAGCTGGCCATCGAGTGGATCAAGCGCTATCTTGAAGAAGCACGGCCGGCCATCCTCAACGGCCAGCAAAGCGACGACCTGTTCGTCACCGCCCGCGGCGGCGCCATGACCCGCCAGGCCTTCTGGCAGTTGATCAAGCGCTACGCCGTGGTCGCCAGCATCGCGCCGGAGAAACTCTCACCGCACGTGCTGCGCCACGCCTTTGCCACCCATCTGCTCAACCACGGCGCCGATCTGCGCGTCGTCCAACTGCTGCTCGGCCACGCCGACATCTCGACCACGCAGATCTACACCCACGTCGCCCGCGAACGCCTGAAGAGCCTGCACGCCGTGCATCACCCGCGTGGCTAGAAACGCCGGCCGCTTTCAGCGCATCGGCATTCCCCGATCTAGCGCTTGCGCCTATCATTGGCCATCGCATTCCCAGAAAAGGGCCAAACCATGAACCAACTGCTCCTCCCGCTCGGCCGCATCGCCGGCTTCGTCGGCTTCTTCATCTGCCTGGCCAGCGGCCTTGCCCGCCTGGCCGGCGTTTACGGCATCATCGGCTTCGAAATGCTGACCCTGCTGCAAGCCGGCATCGGCGGCATGGTCTTCGGCTGCTTCTGTCTGCTGCTGCGCATCACCGACGACGCCGCCAAGAAAGCGTCCGGCAGTTAAAATCCGCAATTTCGCCCGCCCGCCATGAGCAAACCCGAACACGCCCCCGAAACCCAGGCCACCAAGTTCCTCAAGGCCCAGAAGGTGCCGTTCTCGCCGCATCTCTACGCCTACGAGGAACACGGCGGCACCAAGGTTTCGGCCCGCGAGCTCAATGTCGACGAACACGCCGTGGTCAAGACGCTGGTCTTCGAGGACGAAAACGCCAAACCGCTGATCGTGCTGATGCACGGCGACTGCAAGGTCTCGACCAAGGAACTGGCGCGGCAGATCGGCTGCAAGAAGGTCGAGCCCTGCAAGCCGGAAGTCGCCAACCGCCACACCGGCTTCCTGGTCGGCGGCACCAGCCCGTTCGGGACCAAGAAGGCGATGCCGGTGCATATCGAGAAAACCATCCTCGATCTGGCGCTGATTTACATCAACGGCGGCCGGCGCGGCTTCCTGGTCGGCGTCCATCCGCACGACATTCTGCGCACGCTACAGCCGAAAGTGGTCGAGGTCGCGCTGAAGGGGTAGGCCCGCCGGCAGGGCAAATGCTACGGTCGGCCGGAAAAAAAGGCCAAAATCAATATCCGCCGGGGCGGTCTCAGATCGACCGTTCGATGATCACGCCGACGCGCTTGACGCCCGGCATCATGCCCAGCTTGGCGACCGAAACACGGACCCACTGGGCGGCGAAATTTTCAAGCAGCCAGGTAGCGATGTGCTCGGCCAGCTTTTCCAGCAGGTTGAAGTGGCTGGCCGCCAGGTCGGCGCGCAGACGCTCGACGACCACGGCGTAGTCGACGGTATCGCGGATGTCGTCGCTGGCCCCGGCCGAGGCGGTGGACACGCCGATCTGCAGCGAGATCTCGACCGTCTGCGCCATCGCCTTCTCGCGCGGATAGATGCCTATCCACGTTTCGGCGCGCAGCTCTTCGATGAAAATGATGTCCATTTGACGGTCGGTCGTAGCCCGGGGTGTAAAATTCGCCGCGATTGTACCTCAGTGACCGAACCGACCCATGCAAACCGTCCTCATCCCGTTTCTGGCCCTGCTCGCAGCCTACCTGCTCGGCTCCGTTCCCTTCGCCATGATCTCGTCGAAGCTTTTCGGGCTGGCCGATCCGCGCACCTACGGCTCGGGCAATCCGGGCGCCACCAATGTGCTGCGCAGCGGCAACAAGAAGGCGGCGCTGGTCACGCTGATCGGGGATGCCCTGAAGGGCTGGGCCGCCGTCTTTATCGCCCAGCAGATGGGTTTCTCCGACACCGTCATCGGCCTCGTCGCGCTGGCCGTATTCCTCGGCCACCTTTACCCGGTCTTCCTCAAGTTCAAGGGTGGCAAGGGCGTCGCCACCGCCGCCGGCGTGCTACTCGCCCTCGATCCGGTGCTCGGCCTGCTGGTCGCCGGCACCTGGCTGCTCATGGCCTTCGCCTTCCGTTACTCCTCGCTGGCTGCCGTCACCGCCGCCTTCATGGCACCGGTCATTTCCGTGCTGATGCACGGCGTCAACGGCCAGACGGTGGTCGTCGGCATCCTCGGCATGGCGCTGATCGGCAAGCACTGGCCGAACATCCAGCGGCTGATGGCCGGCCAGGAATCTAAGATCGGCAGCAAGAAAAAAAGCTGATCCGGCCACCGGCACGATAGCCAGAACAAATTCGTGCCATTCAATCAATCGATTGGATCAGCAATCAACGCCTGCCTACACTGACTCATCAGGTCACGACGACCTGACTCACTTCAGGAGGCCACCATGATTGCCCGTTTCATCCAACGTTGCTTTGCCGAGCCGGCCCCCTGGGAGGCCTACGTCGACCTTCTGGCCGCCTTGCCGGACAACTTCTGATTCAAAACGGCTGCCTTTCGGAAACATCAGCCGAACGGGGAAAGGCGATGAGCGAGAAGTGCTGCAAGCGCAAGCCACCCTGCAAGGACTGCCCCAAGCTCAAAAAGCGGAAGAAAAAAGGGCTGGCGGGACTCGAACTGCCAAATGCTATCCCCCAAGGGGACTTCCTGCGGGGCGCGGTATGCCCCCAAAAACGGCCAAATTCAATAATTTATTTGGCGCCGTTCGCCATGTCCATCAACGGCCAGCGCGGCTGCACCGCGAAAGCGCCGGCCGGCTTGGCCGGTGTCCCGGCCTGCAGGCGCAGGCAACCGGCCAGCGCGATCATCGCGCCGTTGTCGGTGCAGAATTCCAGTTCCGGGTAATAAACGCGGAAGCGTTTGCGTTTCGCCTCGTCGTTCAACGTGGCCCGTAGCTGCTTGTTGGCGCCGACGCCGCCGGCCACCACCAGCTGCTTGAGGCCGGTCTGCTTCATCGCCTTCAGCGACTTCTTGACCAGCACCTCGACGATGGCTTCCTGAAAAGCTCGCGCCGCATTGGCCTTGAATGCCTCGCTGGTGTCGTCGGCGTGCTCACGGACCAGCGTCAGCACGGCCGTTTTCAGCCCGGAAAAGCTGAAGCTCAGGTCGCCCGAATGCAGCATCGGCCGCGGCAGTTCGTAGACACCCGGCCTGCCCTGCTCTGCCAGTTTCGACAGCAGTGCACCGCCGGGATAGGGCAGGCCCAACAGCTTGGCGCTCTTGTCGAACGCCTCGCCGGCCGCGTCGTCCAGCGTTTCACCGAGCAGTTCGTACTTGCCGACGGCGGTCACTTTCATCAACTGTGTATGGCCGCCGGAAACCAGCAGCGCAACGAACGGAAAGCTCGGCGGGTCGCTCGCCAGCAGAGGCGACAACAGATGCCCTTCGAGGTGATGCACGGGAATCGTCGGCTTGTCGATAGCCAGCGCCAGCGCCTCGGCAAAGGCACAGCCGACCAGCAGGGCGCCGGACAGACCCGGCCCGCGGGTGTAGGCCACGGCATCGACTTCATCCAGCATCTTGCCGGCCCGTCCCAGCGCCTCGCGCAGCAGCGGCACGACACGCCGGATATGGTCGCGGGACGCCAGTTCCGGGACGACGCCGCCGTACTCGGCGTGCATCGCCACCTGCGAGTGCAGGGCATGGGAAAGCAGGCCGGCCTCGCTGTCGTAGAGCGCGATGCCGGTTTCGTCGCAGGAGGATTCGATACCGAGGACTAACATGGGCGCGCATTTTAACACTTGGATCGACATGGTTTTTTCGCATATACTGTTGGGCTCTCCGCAAATATGCGGACACAAATTTTGCGCGCACTGCCTTTTACTTGACCTGGCAGGCGCCTAACGGAAGGGGGTGATTTACATGCCGAACATTCGTGTCAAGGAAAATGAGCCGTTCGAAGTTGCTATCCGCCGCTTCAAGCGCACGGTCGAAAAGACTGGCCTGCTGACCGAGCTGCGTGCCCGTGAGTTTTACGAAAAGCCCACGACCGAACGCAAGCGCAAGGCTGCCGCTGCCGTTAAACGCCAGCACAAGCGCCTCCGTAGCCTGACCCTGCCGCCGAAACTTTACTAACCAGTAAATTTCGCCGCACAAAAGAGCCGCCAGCCTCAACAGCCGGCGGCTTTTTTCTTTGAATTTCCGAAAAGAACGAGCATGAGCCTCAAAGCACGCATCACCGAAGACATGAAAACGGCCATGAAGGCCAAGGAAGCGGCCAAGCTCAGCGCCATCCGCCTGCTGCTCGCCGCCGTCAAGCAGAAGGAAGTCGACGAGCGCGTCGAACTCGACGACACCGCCGTCGTCGCCGTCATCGAAAAGCTGACCAAGCAGCGCAAGGACAGCGTCACCCAGTACGAAGCCGCCGGCCGTCAGGAACTGGCCGATGCGGAGAAATTCGAAATTGCCATCCTCGCCGCCTACCTGCCGGAAAAGATGAGCAGCGAAGAAACTGCGGCTGCCGTGGCCGCCGCGGTCGCCGAAACCGGCGCCAAGGGTCCGGCCGACATGGGCAAGCTGATGGCTGTACTGAAGCCCCGCCTGGCCGGCAAGGCTGACATGGCCGAGGTCTCGAAACTGGTCAAGGCCGCATTGGCTGGCTAACCCATGACGGCAATGCGAGACGCGAAGACAAGCCGAAGACAGTGCTTTAGCACGGCAAGGCGCAGTCGACAAAGTATCGCGATGGCGGCCCGATGATCCCGGATTCCTTCATCCAGGATCTGCTGGCCCGGGTCGACATCGTCGACCTGGTGGACAGCTACGTACCACTCAAGAAGGCCGGCGCCAATTACGCCGCCTGCTGCCCCTTCCACAACGAGAAATCGCCGTCCTTCACGGTCAGCCCGACCAAGCAGTTCTACCACTGCTTCGGCTGCGGCGCCCACGGCACGGCGATCAGCTTCGTCATGGAATACCAGGGCCTGGGCTTCGTCGATGCTGTCAAGGATCTGGCCACCCGCGCCGGGATGCAAGTGCCAGAAAGCGAAGGGCGCGGCTTCCGCGATGAAAAGCCGGGCCAGACACGAACGCTGATCGAAGTGATGGCCCGCGCCGCGCAGTATTACAAAGACCAGCTGAAAAAGTCGCCGCGCGCCATCGAGTATTGCAAGAAGCGCGGCCTGACTGGCGAAGTCGCCGCCCGCTACGGCATGGGCTACGCGCCGGACGGCTGGCAGAATCTGCAGGAAGTTTTCCCGGAGTACAACACCGATGAACTCAAGGTGGCCGGCCTGGTCATCGAGAACGAAGCCGGCCGCCGCTACGACCGCTTCCGCGACCGCCTGATGATCCCGATCATCAATCCGAAGGGCGAGATCATCGCCTTCGGCGGACGTATCATCGACCAGGGCGAACCGAAATACCTTAATTCGCCGGAAACCCCGCTGTTCGAAAAGGGCCGCGAGTTGTTCGGCCTGCCGCAGGCCCGCCAGGCCTTGCGCGAAACCGACACTGCCATCGTCACCGAAGGCTACATGGACGTCATCGCGCTGGCGCAGAACGGTGTCGGCAATGCCGTGGCGACGCTCGGCACGGCGACCACGGCCACCCACGTGACCAAGCTGCTGCGCCAGGTCGACCGCATCGTCTTCTGCTTCGACGGCGACAACGCCGGTCGCAAGGCCGCCTGGCGAGCACTGGAAAACTCGCTGGAGGCACTGGCCGACAACAAGCGCCTCGCCTTCATCTTCCTGCCTCAGGAACACGACCCGGACAGCTACATCCGCGAATTCGGCAAGGAACAGTTCGACCGCCAGGTCGCCCAAGCCATGCCGCTTTCCGATTTCCTGCTGCGCGAACTGGCACAGCGCTGCGACCTGACCAGCTCGGAAGGCAAGGCGCAACTGATCTACGAAGCCAAGCCCTTGCTGCTCAAACTACCAACGCCGCTGCTCCGCCTGCAACTGGTCAAGCGCCTGGCCGAAGCGAGCGGGTTTGCCCAGGCCGAGGTCGAGCGCCTGTGCGAACTGAAATCCTATGCCCCGGCCGCCCCGCCGAAAGCCAAGCGCAGCGCACCGTCCCTGACCCGCAACCTGCTGCGCATCGTGCTGCACAAACCGCAATTGGCCGCCCAGCTGCCGATCTCACTGCTCCCCGACACCCCGGAACGCCCGGCGCTGAATCGTCTCCATCAGCTGGTCACCGCCAACCACGAAACCTCCAGCTACGCCGGCCTGCGCGAACAACTACGTGGACTGCCGGAAGAAAGCATCATCGAAAGCGCCGCATCGGAACTTCTCGGCCTGCCGTTTGACGAAGAGGGGGCGGAGATGGAATTCCGCGACACGCTGGAAAAACTTCAGGAAGGCGGCGAAAAAAGGGCTTTCGACGAACTGCAGGCCAAGGCCCAGCAATTCGGCGTTGCCGGCCTGAGCGCATCCGAAAAGCAGGCCTACATCCAGTTCCTCGCTGCACGCTCAAAACGCAGCTAAGTTGTGGTAAAATCTACGGTTTTCTCGAATTCTATGGATCGTGTTCATGGCTAAGGCAAAAGACACCGCTAAGGAAGCCCCGAAGGCTCGCGCCAGCAAGGCCAAGGAGAAGGCCGCCGAGAAGGCGCTGCTCCAGGGCCAGATGGCTGAAACTCCGGAACCGCTTGACGCCGAAGCGCGCAAGATGCGCCTGAAGGCCCTGATCAAGCTGGGCAAGGAGCGCGGCTACCTGACCTACGCCGAAATCAACGACCACCTGCCGGATGACGTCGTCGATGCCGAAAGTATCGAGGCGATCATCTCGACCTTCAGCGAAATGAGCATCCAGGTCTTCGACGAAGCACCGGCTGCCGAAGAACTGCTGATGTCGGACACCGCCGCAGCCCCCGCCGACGACGAGGAAGTCGAAGCGCAGGCCGAGCAGGCGCTGTCCACCGTCGATTCCGAATTCGGCCGCACCACCGACCCGGTCCGCATGTACATGCGCGAAATGGGCTCGGTCGAACTCCTCACCCGCGAAGGCGAAATCGAGATCGCCAAGCGCATCGAGGAAGGCCTGAAGCACATGATCCAGGCGATTTCCGCCTGCCCGACGACGATCGCCGACATCCTCGACATGGCTGCCAAGGTCGAGTCCGATGAAATGCGCATCGACGAACTGGTCGACGGCCTGATCGACCCGAACGCCATCGAGGAAGCCCCGGCCGCCGAAATGCCGGAAGCCGAGGACGAAGACGATGAGGACTCGGAAGACGAGGAAGGCGGCGGCGGTGCTGCTTCCGCCTCGCTGCTGCAACTGAAGGCCGACGCCCTGGAGCGCTTCAAGACCATCAAGGGCATTCACGCCAAGATGCAGAAGCTGTTGCCGACCAAGGGTTCGCACGACAAGGCCTACCTCAAACTGCTGCAGCAGGTTTCCGACGAGCTGATGAATATCCGCTTCACCTCGCGTTCCATCGAACGTCTGTGCGACAGCGTGCGCGGCATGGTCGAGCAGGTCCGTGGCTGCGAGCGCAAGATCCAGCAAATCTGCGTGGACCGCGTCAAGATGCCGCGCCCGCACTTCATCCAGTCCTTCCCGGGCAATGAAATCAATCTCGACTGGGCCGATGCCGAAGTCGCCGCCGCGCCGAAGACCTACGTTGCCATCCTGACCCGCAATGCGCCGGATATCAAGGAAGAGCAAAAGAAGCTGCTCGCCCTGCAGGACCGCATCGGCATTCCGCTCAAGGATCTCAAGGACATCAACAAACAGATGTCCACCGGCGAAGCCAAGGCCCGTCGCGCCAAGCGCGAAATGACCGAGGCCAACCTGCGTCTGGTCATCTCGATCGCCAAGAAATACACCAACCGCGGCCTGCAGTTCCTCGACCTGATCCAGGAAGGCAACATCGGCCTGATGAAGGCGGTGGACAAGTTCGAATACCGCCGTGGCTACAAGTTCTCGACCTATGCCACGTGGTGGATCCGCCAAGCCATTACGCGCTCCATCGCCGACCAGGCGCGGACCATCCGCATCCCAGTTCACATGATCGAAACGATCAACAAGATGAACCGGATCAGCCGCCAGATCCTGCAGGAAACCGGCCTCGAGCCCGATCCCGCGACGCTGGCCAAGAAGATGGACATGCCGGAAGACAAGATCCGCAAGATCATGAAGATTTCCAAGGAGCCGATCTCAATGGAAACCCCGATCGGCGACGACGACGATTCCCACCTCGGCGACTTCATCGAAGACCAGGCGACGCTGGCTCCGGCCGACGCGGCAATGTACTCCAGCCTGCGTGGCGTGACCAAGGAAATCCTCGACACGCTGACGACGAGGGAAGCCAAGGTCCTGCGCATGCGTTTCGGTATCGAAATGAACACCGACCACACGCTGGAAGAAGTCGGCAAACAATTTGACGTGACCCGCGAGCGCATCCGCCAGATCGAAGCCAAGGCCCTGCGCAAGCTGCGTCACCCGACCCGTTCCGACAAGCTGCGGAGCTTCATCGACACCAACAACAACTAAGCTTTCCGGGCCTGTAGCTCAGTTGGTTAGAGCAGAGGACTCATAATCCTTTGGTCCACGGTTCAAGTCCGTGCGGGCCCACCAGTAACATGAAACCCCAGTCAGAAATGGCTGGGGTTTTGCTTTTGGCTGTGTGACAAAGTCCACGTTGCCCCAATGACTCAGTTGATGCACAAAAGATTTCCTTTGTCCCTCGTCACTACAAAGACTACCTAATAAATGCCTGCGCCCAATGCTGCTGAAGCGACTTTCTGGCATCATCAGCAGCAATATCATCGTGATTACGCTTGGCCAAGCTAGCAGCACTGTATGTGAAGGATAGTGAAATCTGTAAAATGCTGGCTATTGTTAAATATTTCTTCAAGGCTCCGTCATGCTTAGACATTTAGCGCTCCGTGGAGTCGGCCCTGCCAAGGAAATGGAAATCGAGTTTGCCAATCGGTTAAACATCATCACTGGCGATAACGGACTAGGGAAAAGCTTTTTACTTGATATTGCATGGTGGGCTTTAACCCGAACATGGGCAGGGCGTCCAGCCTTACCAACGACCAGTAGGCAGCCTAGAGTCTCGCCAAAAATCAGTTTCTTATTTGACGGTAAAAGTACATTTGTTGCCGAACACTGTCTTTTCGACCGTCCTACTCAATCTTGGAAGCGCCCTATGGGGCGCCCATCCAATCCCGGCTTAGTGTTGTACGCCCAAGTGGATGGCGGCTTTTCTGTCTGGGACCCTGCTCGTAACTACTGGAAACAGACCAAAGGAGAGTTTGATCCTGGGCGTCCGAAATCCTATGTTTTCAAGCCAAATGAAGTTTGGGACGGATTGGCACTGGATGGGGAAAAAAAGGTATGCAATGGACTAATTGCTGATTGGGCATCCTGGCAGCGTGAAGGAAAAGAAACGTACCAGCAGCTTTGTCGTGTTCTAGCAGTTTTGTCACCTTCTCCTGATGACGTAATAAAGCCCGGTGAACTTACGCGGATATCCATTGATGACGCGCGCGACTACCCCACTCTAGCCATGCCGTATGGGCAAGATATCCCCGTGGTTCATGCCTCGGCTGGTGTTCGTCGAATTATTGCTTTAGCTTATTTGTTGGTTTGGAGTTGGCAAGAGCATGTTATTGCCAGCAAGTTGCTTGGCAACCTGCCTGCCCACCAAATTATTTTCCTAATTGATGAAATCGAATCCCATTTGCACCCCAAATGGCAACGGCAGATTTTCAATGCAGTATTGGCGGTAATGGATGCCTTGATCGGGAAAAACAAGGTCAAAAATGTGCAGGTCATTTCCGCAACTCACTCGCCTCTCGTTCTGACGTCACTGGAACCGATTTTTGATGTTAAGAAAGATGCTCTTTTCGATATCGATATCGAGCAAGGAAGCAAAGGCAATCGAGAGGTGATTATTCGGCATAAGCCATGGGAACGTTTGGGTACCGCAGATCGTTGGTTAATAAGTGACGTATTTAACCTTAAAACAGCCCGCTCACTGGAGGCGGAGCAGGTTATTGATGATTTGACCGAAGCAATGACGACAGAGCGTATGACACGAAAGCAGGCCAAAGAACTTGATGCACGATTGGCTAAAGTGCTTAGTGATACTGATCCACTCTGGGCGCGTTGGCACTATGTCGCCGAGAAGAAAGGTTGGCTTCTCTCTGATTCGTCAGCTCAAGAAGGATAGACAACGTTGCTTCCTGTGACTATTGCCCTGCCCGAGCCGTCAGATTTTGATGCCGAAGTCCGCCAGCCAGGGCTTGCTTCAATGGCAGGAATAAATATTTACGCACCATTACCTGATGGTACGATTCTTGTGAGCTATTGGAAGAAATGCCTTTCTGATCTTCGGCGTGCATTTGAGGGGCGTTGTTGTTTTTCTGGAACGTACATGCGCGCATCTGAGGTTATTCCTGTAGAACATGCCTTGCCCAAAAAATTACATCCAAATCTCGCTTACGAATGGTCGAATTTTCGCTACGCATCTTCTCGTCTGAATAGTCGCAAGTCGCAGAAATATATTCTTGATCCAGCATGCTTGCCAAAGTTTATTGATGTGTATCACCTTGAGTTTGCAACCGGAGGGATTTCAGTCAACCCTGCGGTAAATTCAAATTTTCCAGCGCTATTTGATGCCGCAAAAAATACGATTGATGAACTCGGCTTAGATAAACAACTTTATCGTGATGAACGCATGGAAATTTGGGACGATTACCGCAATAGCACTGTCAAGGGCATAGCAGAAAAAGAAAAGCTCAAAAAAGCCAACAATTTCGTCTGGTATGAGGCCAACCGGCAAGGTCTCTTGTAGTCTAAATGGCTACTCACCTAGACGCTCATAGCCTGTACTTATTCGAATTCTCGACGCTGTTTCCTCTCCACAGATTTCAGTCAGCGATCCGCTGTAGATAGTCTCTGATCCCTTGTTCCAAATCCTGCTGCCAAGAATCCGGGCTGATGATTCGGATGTTGGGCATCCAGTATCGAATAATCGGCAAGACTTGATTGGGATGCCCCACCTTGGCCGAAATGAGCAAGCCACCATCGGCAAGCTCCTTTTCAATCACTTGATTGGCAATGAGCTTCCGGCGTTTGAAATAGCCGGCCACATCAGAACTCACCTTCAACACGACCTCATGCTGGCTTTCGGTGAACCAGATGCCGTCTTCCGTAGCCAGCTTGGCATCGATTTCCTTTAACCAAGCAAAGGTGACATCCAGAAGCTTCAGCCTCTCAATCTTGGCAAAGCTGAATGTCTTGAGTTTGTCGCCATCAAGCGCCGCCAAATACCAAATACCTTTGAGGTTGAGCAGCTTGTAGGGCGATACCGATGCGTAGCTCTTCAGACCCTCTGGTTTTTGATAGTCAAACGCAACGTTCTGCCGCGCAACGATGGCTTTCTCCAAGACACGGAATCCCTGCTCCTTTCCCGCCAGATTCTCATAATGATGCCCTTTGATCAGCAGTGCTTCCTGAACGCTGCTATCGAAGATATCGCGCAAGAATTCGTCGCTTAGGGATGGGAAGAGCCCCCGAACCCCGGCCAGACTGGCAAAACGCTCTATGTCCTTGGTACTCAGCTTGCCAAGGAAGGTGGTATCGAGGTGATAGCGCCCATCTGTTTTCTGCAATGGCAGGTAGGCAAACCGCTCATTCAGATCGCGCTGGATAGTCCTGAGATTGACGCCAAATTCGTCAGCGAGCGCAACGGGATCAAGCTTTTCTCCCTGATTCAGCTTCACCAGCATTTGTGCCAGTCGATATACCAAGGTGTCGTGATTGTTGGATGCCATGAGGATGCTAGTTGCCTAAACAGAATATGCGGCAAGTATCCATCAAGTCGACGACAGGGTGCGTCGTTTTGCCCAATGCGGAAGCATCAAGCGCCGAAACACCCCTCCGTGAAAACTTTTTGTTGTGCCGTGCAGTTAACGACACGACCTGTCAGACGCGGTTGCCATGATGGCTTCCGTAGTCACCTCCCTATTAAAAGGAGATTCATAATGTTCTGGATATTTCTACTTATCACAGCCCTCGCCACACTCCTGATCAAACTAGGCGCAGCCTCGGTCATGGTCAGTGTGCTTTCGCTGGGGTTGAAAGTCGCGGTAATCACGGTTGCGATTTTGACAACTCTGCTGCTCTGGGCGAAGTTTTCGAAGCAGAAGAATGGCAGCGATGCCATGTGATTGCTCTATCATCATATGCGGTGTGGCTTTTTAACACCTTGCCATAAAAAAATGGCGGGCTTCACCTACAAGGGCAAACATTATGAGCGCTGCAACACTCCCGTTTATAGGCGCAGGCGGTCTGGCTCTAAGCGCAATGGCCAAGGCGATACAAGCACTCTACGGAGCTGCATCTAACCTCAACGAGTATCTTGATCAGCACATCAAGGATATGAAGGGTTCAGATAATCCAACCATAGCCCGCACAGGCCGTATTCTTGAAATGGCAAAGCTCGGATTTGGCCTTGGATACATCACCCCCGTCATCATTATCTCCGTAGGACAGTTGCTCCTTGGCAACACGCTTGCTGCCATTACCACCGTCGCTACGGCGGCCACTCTAACCAACCCAATTGCGATGACTTGTGCCGCGATCGGGGCAATCTACTATGGATGGAGCGCACTCTCCGACGTTGAGCGAGAAGAAATGCTCGATAAGCTCAGCAAAGGACTGGAGGTGGGCATTGAGCTAATCAAATCAGTTGTTCGATTCGTGGTCAAAAAAACCAAGGAATTGCTCAGCTCGAAGAATATCGAAGAGATAAAGAAATTCATCGGATCCGCTGCCGCTGTCTTTGGCAAGACGCTCAGCGATGTAACACACAAGATTGGCGACGTAGTCGGCGACACATTCAATATCTTCAAAAAGAAAAGTGCTTCCGCGATGGAGGCCACGTTGGCTACTGCGTCGGAAGCGGCCTCCGGAGCGCTTGAAACGGTCATATTGACCACCGTGAAAGTTGGCAGTGGCGTTGAAACGCTCAAAGAGAAAGTTGGCGATGCTGTCGTAAAGACCAAGCACGTCGCTTCCGAAACGCTGCAAAGCGCCTCAGATGCGGTGTCTGAAACCGCCGATAGCATTCAGTCCACCTTGGAAAAGACGAGCCGAAAGCTAAGAAAAGACGATTCCAATACCGCAGCCAAACAAAACGACCAGCAGCCCAAAAAATGATCGGACAGTCATGGACACCTTTTGGGTTATTACCCTTGGAGCCATCGGATGTATTTTTTATACGCTAAGTAAGAAACGGAAATTTGAACGCCTGAACGAGTTTGGCATAGAACGTTTTCCGAGTTACTGGAGCAAGGTAAAAGAAACGCTTCTCGATGAGTTCCTACATTTTTCGGGGCTTTGTCTTATCGCTCTCAGCATCGCCACCTTCGCGTTCAGATATGCAGAGGGTTGGGCATGGCTAATTGTGTTGATGCTTGCTGCCTTTGCCCTTGAAGACATTTTTTATCGTGACGGGCGGACAATGGGTCGCGTCAAAATAAGCCGCTAGATGCCCTACCACTCGGTCACACAAACAGAAATAACATATAAATGGGAGCTCAACTGTCATTCAATAAAATCATAAACGCCGCCATTTTGGCCTTGCTTATAGGGGCTGGCGGCACCTATTGGTTTATGCGCTCTGACCTTAGTGAATACAAGCATGACATGCTATCTAAGCTACTAAATGTCCAAGAAGAACTATCAGAGACCAAAAAGGATCTTCTCGGATACACGAAATTTACCGATTATCTGACCGTGAGCAAGAAAGCGATTCACGAACAGATGAAATTTATTGCGGCAAAAGTCACTAGAGAATACGTGCTGGTTGAGCACCTTCAGAAATCAAAACTTTTGCTCAAATCAGATGCAACGGTCATTGTGAAGTATGAAGTTGAATACTCATACGGATACGACCTAAAGCCAGAAAGCTTCTCCATCTCCGGTGATATAAATAGCATTCTGGTCACACTGAACAAACCAGAGCTAGTCGCATCACCTGCCGTCAAAGTAATAAGCACCGAAATACCACAGAAAGGCGTCTTGATTGACGAAAAAGAGGCGTTGTTAGAAATCCAGAAACAACTGCCAGCGATTGCTAGCAAGCACGCAAAAGAAATCCAGAACGATGAGGCTGTGATTGCCCTTTGCGAAAAGAAACTTGGCGAATTTCTTCGCGACTTTCTATCGAAGCAGCCCAATGTCCGCATGATTCCAACGATCAAGTTCGCCTATAAGTAGCGATTCATGGCTTTGGCAGCATCTCCCAAACCAAGCTTGGTTATTGGTGCTGAGCCTCGTTCAACAGAAAAGGAAACGCCGTGTTTCAACGAATTTGTTTAACAGCGCTTTTTGCGCTCTGCGCATTTCTGGCTACCGGTTGCGCAAGCATCAGGAGTACCGCTCAAGGCGGTGATGCTTCCAGTGTGACGCAAAAGATGTACCCCGTATCCGCAGAGATAGCCGACCGCATACTAATTCAGGCAATGCTCTATCAATTTCCTGGTGCATCAATAGTTCGTGTTGAATTGCCATATAAAGGCTATTTCGTGACACGACGCTTCGCCTTAGATTCTCATGACTTTACTGCCAGAATGCTTCCGGCGAAGGGAGTCGATGAAGCAGGCAAGGTAGTGGATGGCTATTTTTTTGAAGTGATCGATGAGGGAACGATGCTCATCAGTGGATCAGTTCGAGCCTCCAGCCTGTTCAGCAAAATCATTGAAAATGCGAATGCCGAAGCAAAGCCGCTTCCGATGGCCCAATAGCTCTAGGGCAGTTCGTTTGCTCGCTCACATGATGAATTGAGAAGTGGGCACCAACGCCCTACCAGCCCCAACAGGTTCGCCTCTTGGGGCTTTTTTACGCCCAACGACATGCCATAATGAATCGCCCCGGCTTTTCTAGACACTCTGTAGCCGGTTGAAATACTGATTCTCGAACTCTACCGGAGAAACGTCGTTTGCATAGCCATGGCAACGATTCGGGTTGTAGAACATCTCGATGTAGTTGAAGACGTCACGGCGTGCTTCCTCACGGTCGAGACAGGTCTTGCGGCGAATCCGCTCTCGTTTGAGTAGCTTGAAGAAGGTTTCGGCGACTGCGTTGTCGAAACAGTTGCCTCGCCGGCTCATGCTGCCGCCACCGAGCACGAAATGCTCATCACGTAAGTATCCGCCACGTTGTCGCAACGCTGAATACCATGCCAGGCATAGAGGTTGCGGCGATGCGGATAAATTAAAGTGGGGCCGGACAGACCTCTTGGCGCATGTCAGGCGGACCGCTGCGGTCCTGCATCTAACGTTGATTCGGCGGTTGACGCCTTGGACCGAAGCCCATAGAATTTTGGCACGATGTTCTAGATGCAATCGGGTACTGACTCCCATCCTCCCGGTTGCGAACATCTGTCAATGGGATGATATTCAAGCATCAGTTTGATTATCGTGATTCTGAGGTGGATATTTATCCATCGTGTTGGACCGCCACCGCTTTCGCATGCGGGTAAGCCAATACTTCGGAATCAGCTACGAGATACCCTCTAGATCAGGGCACGTGCGGACGGAAAGCTAAGGCTTGTTCGCGCCCTAAGCTTGTAACTCCGTAGCGGACACTACCCTCCTCTGTAAAGGTGGTGTCAATGACAACCCCAACAAGCCCCTCCGTTACACCAGCAATTGCGCTTTCCGAAGCCGAGCGATCAATGCTTCCGAAGGTCGCACCGTGTTCTCCTCCCCTTCACCCTATCGAACAGCCGGGGGATATCAGAGAACCCGAGGCTCTACTCAATGCCATTGTCCACATGATCCGCATGTATGTGGTCTTAGACGAGGAGCAAGCTATTGCCTCCGCCTTATGGATTGCGATGACTCATTTTATCGACGTCATCGAAGTCGCTCCGCTAGCCCTCATTACGGCACCGGAGAAGGCATGCGGGAAGTCACAACTATTGACCATCTTCGGTTATTTGGTGGCTCGCCCGATGTCGGCAGCAAACTCTTCTACGTCTTTTATCTTCCGCATCATTGAACAATCACAACCTACTCTCCTGATCGACGAAGCCGATACCTTCCTGAAAGAAAACGGCGAATTGAAGGGCATCATCAATGCCGGCCACACCCGTAACCAAGCCTTTGTTGGTCGTACAGAGTCCAAAGGTAATGGTGAACATGTGCCAAAACTCTTCAATGTCTGGTGCGCCAAGGCATTTGCGGGCATTGGCATGGAGAAGCACTTACCTTCGGCTACGATCAGTCGTTCAGTCGTAATCACCCTGCGTCGCAAATTGGCTCACGAATCTGTATCCCGCCTGCGTCATGCGGACAGAAATTCGTTTGTCGATCTCTCATCTCGCCTGGAGCAGTTCGGCAAAAATTATGCGGACCGCATCCGAAATGCCCGTCCTGACTTGCCGGATTCACTCAGTGATCGTGCTCAGGACAACTGGGAGCCGTTATTGGCCATTGCTGAACGTGCTGGTCCGGAATGGCTTGCACGTGCAACTGCGGCTGCACTTAAACTTTCGAAGAAGTCTGATAATGATGGGGCGGGTACCAGCAACGAACTTCTGGAGGATATCCAGGAGGTCTTTGAAGCCAAGAAGGTATCAAAAATCAGTTCTGCTGACTTGATTGAGGCACTAACATCCGACTCTGACAGGGCTTGGGCCTGCTATAACCGTGGACGTCCTTTGACTCCACGCCAGTTGGCAACAATGCTCGGTGGATATGGAATCAAACCCAAAACTGTACGGCTCAGTGCATTTGATACCCCAAAAGGTTATGACCGTGCTCAATTCGCCGATGCCTTCTCTCGCTACCTGACGCAACAGCACCACGACGATCCGGAAGCCTTGCAGGGCATGGGTTCGGACGTTGCAGCTGGACGGCAACCGATCTGCCACATTCCCGGAATGGCGCCACCTCAGAACATTCCTCCTGCCACCACTCAGGCTATGCAGAAACCGTTGCCCAGCCCGAAGCTGACGGCCAGCACAACGAAACTCTGGCAAGCAGTGGTAGAGAGCAGCCCCCAGCCTCGCACAACACCCATCACCAAGCGCCCCGATTCAGATTTCTGAGTCCGGCATCCGGGAACTGATCTGACAGTCAGCTCCCCGGCTTTTTACCAAGCCTAATCCCCGAAATTTTCCAATTCTTTGGAGGAATCCGCCATGCCCGTTGTCACCTTGACGCAAAGCATCGTGAATCATCAACTAGTAGTCCCAGTCGGAAAGCAGCGCGTCGAATTCTGTGACGCCAGCCTGCCTGGCCTGTACGTTCTCGCATCTGCCGGCAGCAGCAACGCAACCTTTTTTCTTCGTTACAAAGATAACAACGGCAAGACTTGTCACGCCAAAATTGGCCGCACCGCCGACATCAGCCTCGCCGAAGCACGTATGCGGACCTTGGCGCTAAAATCTGAGATTACAACTGGCAACATCCCCAGCAAGAAGGGGGAGCCGCAAAAGCCTGACCTCCTGACCTTTGCCAAATTCTTCACCGATCATTACCTACCGCACGTCAAAGGCCACAAGCGCTCGTGGGAGAAAGATGAAGGGATGTTCAATATGCGGCTAAAGGCTGAGTTTGGCGAATTGCCGCTGGCCGGCATTACCCGCCAACAGGTTCAGGCCTTCCATAGCAAGCTGAAGACGGAAGGTCTGGCGGCTGCAACTTGCGACCATCACATCAAATTCCTCCGCCACGCCCTGAATTTGGCTGTCGAATGGGAAATGCTGGAGGTGAATCCAATCGCCAAGCTCCACCTGTTCAATGAAGACAATAAGGTCGAGCATTACCTAGACGATGCACAGCGCGAGAAGTTGCTCGAAGTGTTGACCTCAAACCTTCAGTTTCCAACGTGTCAGGTCGCCTTGTTCTTGATTTCCACCGGGGCGCGTCTAAATGAAGCGATTCAGGCGAAGTGGTGTCACGTTGACCGCGAAAATCGTGTCTGGCGCGTCCCTGCTAGCAATAGTAAATCAAAGCGGATTCGCTCAATCCCGCTGAACGATAGCGCGCTAGACCTGTTGGCCAAGCTGGATACTGAAGGGAAGTTCGAGTATCTGTTCATCAATCTGGAAACAGGCAAACCACCAGCGTACGTGCATAAATATTGGCAACGTGTCCGCAAGGATGCCAACTTGCCGAAGCTTCGGCTTCATGATTTACGGCACGAATACGCCAGCATGCTTATCAACAGTGGAAGGAGTTTGTTTGAAGTACAGCACATTCTCGGGCACTCCGACCCGAAGGTCACCCAGCGCTATGCCCACCTTTCGACGAAGTCACTACAGGATGCAGCCAACAGCGCATCAATCATGATTCAGCGGTCGATGCCGACCAAGGGTGCCAAAGACGAAGTCGACCATGGGAGTGTCCCTGCTCCCGGTGGCGCAAGTAGTCCGAGTCGGCCCCACCCGGTGCCGCTATAGAGCGCAAAGCGGGCCGAGATCATCACCCCCATCAGGCGCTGCAAACGGGGTGCCTCGGACCTGCTTTTTGGAAAACGCACCCCAAGTGCGTTTTTTCATTTCAACACCAAGAATCGACACTCAGCAACATTTCGACAGCAAGTTCGGCATTGGCTCGGCAAAAACAACCCCGCAACTCGTTGTTTCACATGAACTTCCATCAATAAATATACACATTCAAAATCAGCATTGGCTCGGCATCCAGTTCGGTATATAATGTCAGGTTCGGTTCCACGCAGAAAATTTCTTTGAAATCTTCACCCTTGAATCAAAGCCATTGGAATTTTGTTGTTCTCATAATCCTTTGGTCCACGGTTCAAGTCCGTGCGGGCCCACCAAAATTGCAGGGGCCACCCATTCGGGTGGTTCCGTGCAAGACGTAGAACATGTAGGCGCTGTGTAGATTTCTCCGGTCTTCGGGCCGGCACCAGAATGCAACATGAGACGGCAACCCACTCTCTTTCGAGGCTATCAATATGACCACCGACTCAATCCTCTTGCACCTGAAAAAACACGGCCAGCTCCGCGATTTTGAAATTGCTGCCGGCACCGGCGTTCCATTGACCGACGTGCGCGCTTCGCTGCGCGAACTGTCCGGCCGAGGTGACGTTTCCCTGTGCAGCATGACCGTGTTCGAGAACGGCAAGCCGACCGAAGGCCTGTTCAGCCGCGTTTCCGGCTACTTTCCGAAGCCGGCACCGGGCAGGAAGCCGGGCGCGAAGAGCTAGTCGCCTTCGCGGCACTCCCTTGTGCCGGGCATCCCCGGCACCGACCGAGAAAGGTCGGCGAGCAATCGCCGGCCTTTTTTGTCGACGGCTGGAAACCTGCAACCGAACCCCGACCTTGCAGTCCAAGGATCATGAGTCCTGATTGAAGGAGGTTGATCATGTCCTACGCAAACTATTCCGGCATGCTCTTTTCCGACACCACCGGATGGACCGACGTCGACCGCTCGCACCATGATCGTCGCTGGTATTTCAGCCGTCTGGTCATGCCGATGTCGCTATTGCCGCCCGCCCTCTATGCCTATGCCGAGATGGCGCATCCGGGCGCCATCTTTCCGCTCTCCGTGCCGGCGCTCAGCGGTCTGCAACTGTTCGTTTCCGGCGCGATTTTCTATATCGCCCAACTGATCATGGTGTCGTACATGGCCATGCTGATTCAGAGCATGGCCATGGCTCGCGACCACGACCCCGGCCGCGACGGCGCCTATGCACTGGCTGCCATCGCCCCGATGCCGTTATGGATGGCGTCTCTGGCCATGCTGGTGCCGAGCCTGGGTTTCAACGTGGCGATCAGTATTCTGGCCATGCTGGCCTCGATTGCCCTGATCCGCCATGGCGTGCGCCCCCTGCTGCATATCGCCGACGACAAGGTGGCCCATTACGTCTCCAACATGGTGACGATAGCCGCCGTTGCCGCCTGGGTCGTCCTGATGATCATGGCGGCGATGATCCTGAGCATCTCCTTCGGCGTCGCCAGCGCGCTGTAGAAACCCGCCCGATGCCTGATAGCAATGGCCCGCGACGGCACGCGGGCCATCGGCGTTGGCGACTGCGGCCCGTGGCTTAGAATGAATACTTCGTCACTCCGGCAGGGCAGGCCGCTTCATGGATTTTGCCTTTCTCCAGCACACCGTCGCCGTCATGCCGCCCTTCGCCCGTTTGGCCTGGGCGGCGGTTCTGCTCGCCAGCCTGGCCGTCATGATCCTGATCCAGTTCCTGGAGCGGCGCCATTTTGTCCGGCTAAGCAAGGCGGGAAGCTGGGCCAGCCTGCGCCTGCTGCTGTTAGTCATCATCCCGCTGACGGCTGGCGTGCTGATCATTCCCGCCCAGGCCATCTCCGGCCCCGAGGCGCTCGCCTATTTCTACGGCGCCCTGTTCACGCTCGCGCCGCTGACCTGGTTCGGCATGCACTTCCTCTGCGGACGCCTGCTCCGCCCGGCCTTCAGCAAGGGCGAAAGCCTGTTTCTGGCGGCCAGCGCCTTGTTCACGCTGTTCGTGCCGGTCATCGGCCTGTCGCTGGCGCAGGGGCCGATTTTCATGGCGTCGCGCAGCATCGAGGAAAACGCCTACCAGAACGCGCCTGGCGTGGCGCTCGCCCATGTCGCGCAAGCGCCACGACGATTCGAGCTCCCGGGCGCTGGGACAGTGTTCACGCAAAGTCTGCTGGCCGCCCCCGGGATTGATCTCGACCGCGTGAATATCAGGATCGGCGAGCACTGGGCCGGCGACAAGAACAACCTGCCGCAGTGGCTATGTCGGCAAGGCAACGATCTGCACCTGATATGGCCGGCACTGGAGCCGACGCCGCAATTGCGGATTTTTTGGCGGGATGCCGCAGGCCAACTGGTCCGGGCCGACTATTCGCCGGCCGCCGATGCACTCGCTGCCGCGCCGGCCGAAGCGTTTGCCATCGGCTTCCGCGAGGATGGTATCGACCCGCCAGCCCCCATTCCCCGCGCCCGGGTTTCGCTCGGTTACCTGCGCCCGGACGGCAGCTATTTTTTCAGGGGGCTGGACATGCTACAGCCGGGCGAGAGCTTCGACGACAACTGCCTGATGCACGGCTACCGGCGGGTCGCATGGGCGCAGGAAGGCCCGATCCGGAAAGTAGCCTTGTTCTTTTCCCTGGCCAAGCAGCCGGCTTGGCGCGCCGAGATCGACGGTCCGACGCCGAACTAGCGCCAGCTCACTTCACGTCGAGCTGGTCGTAAACCGCCGTCGCGACCTTGGCCAGTTCACCCTTGGCAATGGCGGCGGAGAGCGCGTAGCCGAACTTGCCTTCGACCCAGTAGAAGACGTTGATCTCGCCTTCCCGGGCGAAGCGGAAACCGGTTTCTGGCTTGCCGGCACTTTCTGTGGTCACGTATAGCGTCATGCGCTGGCCGGTGGCGTCCTGATACATGAACTGGGCGACCGGGCCGGCATTGCCGGGCAGCAGGCGACCACCGACCAGTTCGTAGCCGAGCGCGCCCAGCTTGGGCGGCTTGACCGGCGTGCCAAGGCGCTTGGAAAGCCATTTGACCAGCGCTTCCTCCTGATCGGCCGCGACCTCGACCGGCCGGCGCGCGTCGGGGCTATAGACGACATGGGCGACCGCCGCCTGATGCGGCAGCGGCACGGCCCGAGCCAGTTGCTCGCCGCCCTGATACTGGCCGTGGGCCAGCCAGCCGCCAATGCCGCCGACCATGGCAACGAGCACGCCGGCCGCCAGGCGCTGCAGGGCCAGGAAATTCAAAAATGGCCTTTTTTTAGGGCCGACCGTAGCATTCAGCGGCTGCACCGTCAGGGCGTGCAAATGCTCTGGCAAAGGCTCGTCAAGCACCGGATCGAACAAGGCCTTGAGCGCCCGGTTCTGCGCCCGATAGGCTTCGACGCGTTCGGCGTCCTCGGGATATTCGGCCAGATAAGCGTCGACCTCGGCCCGACGCTCCGCCGGCAAGGCGCCGTCGACGTAGGCGTGCAGATCGTCTTCGGTAATATTCAGCGGGCTCATCGGACGACCCTCAGGTTGGCGGTTGACGGGCGGCCTTCCATGATCTGGCGCAGACGCTCCCGGCCGCGCGACAGGCGGGACATCACGGTGCCGACCGGAATACCAAGCGCCGCGGCAACTTCGGCATAACTCATTTCTTCCAGGGCGACGCAAAGCAAGACTTCCCGTTGCTCGTCCGGTAGTTGGCGCAGGGCCGACTCGATGTCCATCACTTCCAGGCGGTCGGTCTGCGTGGCGCGCGTCGGCACGTCATCGGCTTCTTCATCGAGCGAATGGGTAGCCACCACACCACGCCGCAACTGATCGACCCGCAGGTTATGCATGATGCCGAACAGCCAGGCTCTCAGATCGCTCCCCGGCCGCCATTGTGAAAACCGGCTCCAGGCGCGTTCAAGGGTGTCCTGCACGAGATCGTCCGCCGCCGCACGGTCGCCGAGCATCGCCCGCGCATAGCGGCGCAGGCGAGGGAGTTCGGCGAGAATCGTGCGGCTATCCATTCAGAAGATTCCTTGGTCAGCCCAAGCGTGGCGCGAAGGCGAGACGAAGACAGTCCGAACAGCACGGCGAGGCGAAGTCGGCAAAGTCACGGTGGGGCTGACCGGGGAATCAGGGCTTGGCGACGTGCCAGACATTATTGAATCCGTCGCCGGTCTTGTCGCCCGGTTTCTGGTCCTTGGCCCAGAAATACAGCGGCTTGCCCTTGAAGGCCCATTGTTTCTTGCCATCGTCGCGCATCACGATGCTGTAGTCGCCGCTCGCCGCATCGCCGTCCATCGCGAACAGGGGCGGCCAGTTGGTGGCGCACGGGCCGTTGCACATGCTCTTGCCGCTGCCGGCGGCATCCTTGTCGAACACGTAAAGCGTCATGCCGTTGCTGCCGGTCAGGACGTCGCCGGATGCCATGGCCGGCGACGCGGCGCGGGCACCATAGCCGGAACAGGCAGCCAGCGTGGCCGAGACGAGCAGAGCGAGAAACAGGTTGGTCGTTTTCATGATGATCTCCGTTGGTTTTGGGGGGCTACACCGACGTATACGGAAGCCATCATCAATTTATTCCCGCGGCGCGACAAAGTCGCCACAAGGAAGTCACTTCGGCCGCCCGGGCGGCATGCAGCGGATCGCTCGCATCCTGCACCTTGGAATGTTTCGGCCGGGTATCGAGGCGGCCGATCACCTTCAGTCCGGCGGCCGAAATCCAGTCCAGCAGTTCCTGGCGTGAGCGCAGGCCGAGGTGTTCGGCAATGTCCGAAATGATCAGCCAGCCCTCGCCATCCGGTTCCAGATGTTCGGCCAGCCCGCCGAGAAAACCGCGCAGCATGCGCGAATCGGGGTCGTACACCGCGTACTCGACCGGCGAGGTCGGTTGCGCCGGCACCCACGGCGGATTGCAGACAACCAGCCGGGCCTTGCCTTCGGGAAACAGATCGGCCTTGATGATCTCCAATGCTACGGTCAGCCCCAAATTTCGGGCATTTTCGGAAGCGCAGGCCAGCGCCCGTTCGTCCTGGTCGGTAGCCACGATGCGCTTGACCCCGCGCCGCGCCAGCACGGCGGCGATGATCCCGGAGCCCGTGCCGATATCGAAAGCCAGTTCGCAACCGGCCGGCAAGGGTGCCGTGGCGACGAGATCGACGTACTCGCCCCGCACCGGCGAAAACACGCCGTAATGCGGATAGATGCGTCCCTGGACGGCCGGCACCGGCACACCCTTCTTGCGCCACTCATGGGCACTGACCACAGCCAGCAGTTCGCGCAGCGAAACCACAGAATCTTCGCGGCCCGGCGCGCCGTAGGCCGCAATGCAAGCCTCACGAACATCCTGCGCCCGGCGCAGGGGCACCGAATAGTCGGCCGCCAGCGGCACCAGCAGACGCCCAAGCAATGCCGCCCGCAAACCCTGCTGTTGACGGTGCCGGGCGAAAGCCTCGGCTGGCGTTTTCGCCGGCTTGCCGCGCGCTGCGCCGAAACGACGGTCGGCACGCTTGGTCAGCGCCTGCAGCAAATGCCGGCCATTGACCCAATCACCGCGCCAAAGCAGCGCCGTCCCGGAATCGAGCTGACGGTAGGCTTCATCGGCTGCGGTGCGGTCGTCGGCAATGCCGACCTTCGGGTGTGGCGCGACCCCGGCCTCCGAACGCCAGCGGGCCTGCTTCGCCTCGCCGGCCTCGGTCCAGGCGAGCACGGGAAATTTCGAACGGTTCATCGCCCGCATTGTAGGGCATCGGCGACGCCCGGCAGCCTCGGCAACAATCGATGCATTCGTGAAAAATTCGATATTCGCAAACCACGCGCGGCCGCAAAATGACGGCAAATCAACCACCCAATTCTGCGTACAAGGAAAAGGAAAATGGGACACCAGAACGCCCTGGGCTCCGGCAGCATCATCGACACGGCATCCATGCTGTTTGGCCGCACGCCGCTTCCTCCCAGCACTTCGGCCACGAAGAGCCAGCAAGCCGCGATGCAGCGCCGTCTGAGCCAGCTCAACGCGGCGCTCGGCGAGCCCGAAGGACCGCAGGCAACCGTATCGGCCCCGCAATCCCAGGCGGCAGGCAACAACCGGGGACTGCTCTTCACGTCCCTCTTCCTGACCGCCCTGGTCGCCGCCATGGCCGGCGCCCGCTACCTGTCGCCACCCGAAGCGCCAGCTAACACCCCCATCCAATCCACGCCTGCCGTCGTGGTCGTGCCGCCGATGCCGGTCGCAGCCCAACCTGCAATCAGCGACGAAAAGCAGGTCGGCGACCAACTCGAATCCTGGCGCAGCGCCTGGGTGCAGCGAGATATCGACGCCTACCTCGGCACCTACAGCCAGACCTTCGCCCCAGCCGACGGCAGCTCACGCGATGCCTGGGTGGCAGCCCGAACCCGCAAGCTCGCGAGCGGCGCGCCAATCACCATCGAACTACACAATCTCCTGCTGGAAAAGGTCGACAGCGATCACTTCAAGGCCAGCTTCCTGCAGGACTATGCCTCGGGCAACTACCGCGAAACGGCGCGTGCCAAGACCCTGACGTTCGCTCGAGAAGGCGGCGAATGGCGGATCACCGGAGAATGGCAGCGCTAACCGCCGTTGTCTGGCGCTCGTTCAAATAGACGCCGGATCAGCGCAAGCCCATCCGGCGTCAGGCCACGGCAAATTGTCGTGGCCGTCGCATTAACACGCATCGACGCTGTGCTAAGGTATCCGTTTCAAGCCTTGGAACCGCCGCTGCGTGCCCCCCGAAACCTGCATCCACCAATCTCCCGCAACGGCCAGCCAAAGCTTGCAGCCGGCAACGCCTTTTGTCGGCCTCGCCCCCTTCCTCCGTCAGAGCATCGCCGGCATTGATCTCCAGCCAGCGGCCCAAGCCATGCTGGCCAGTGCCGAAAGCCGTCCAAACGACGCCAACCTCTGGCTGAACCTGTCGATCGCCATGCTTTGCCTGGGCCATCGCGAACTGGGTCTGGCAATTCAGGAACAAGCCCTCGAAATCAAGCGGGTCTATCATCTGCCGGCAAGCATCGAGCCCGCCAGATTCCGGCTGCTGATGCTGATGGCCCCCGGCGACCTGGCCGAAAACACACCACTGGACTGCCTGCTCGAACACAGCGACGTCGATCTGATTTTCTATTTCGTCTCGCCCGGCTTCCCGCTCGCCCAGCCCATCCCCGAGCACGACGCACTCTTGGTCGCCATCGCCGACTCGGATGCCAACCAGTCGCTGCTGACCTTCCTTGAGCAAGCACTTGCTCACTGGCCGCGGCCGGTCGTCAATCCTGCGCAGCACATTCCCAACACCGAACGGAGCGCCGCCAGCCGCATCCTTCAAGATGCACCGGGCGTGCTGATGCCACCAACACACCGCCTCGCCCGTCAGCAACTCGAAGCCATTGCCGGCGGCCGGGCGGCGCTCGCCGATTTGGAAAACGGCCTGGATTTCCCGGTCATCGTCCGCCCGCTCGGCTCGCAGGCCGGCCGCGATCTGGAGCTGATCGGCGACCATGAAGTCCTGGCTGGCTATCTCGCCAAAGTCGAAGCAAGCGACTTCTTCGTCTCCCGCTTCATCGACTACAGCAGCCCAGACGGCCAGTTCCGGAAATTCCGCATCGCCCTGATCGGTGGCCTGCCCTTCGCCTGCCACATGGCCGTTTCATCCCACTGGATGGTGCATTACGTTAACGCCGGCATGTACGAAGACGGCACGAAGCGCGAGGAAGAGGCCGATTTCATGGCTGGTTTCGACGCGTTCGCCAGCCGCCACCGCGACGCACTGGCCACCATCCACCAACGGATGAAGCTCGACTATTTCTGCATCGATTGCGCTGAAGCCCGGGATGGCCGGCTGCTGATCTTCGAAGCCGACCACGTCATGGTGGTTCATGCGATGGATCAGGAAGACCTGTTTCCCTACAAGCAGGCGCACATGCAGAAAGTCCAACGGGCATTCCGCGATTTCCTGTTCGGGCTGAGCGCATGAGCAATCCGGCCAACCGCCTGAATTTCTCCGGCGGCCCCGGCGCCCTGCCGGATACCGTACTCGCTCAACTCCAGGAAGCAATCGTCCGGGATCCCGAAGTAGGCCTGTCGGTCCTCGGCATCAGCCATCGCTCCGACTGGTTTGCCGCCGTAGTCGCCGAGGTCGAAGCCAATATCCGGACGCTGCTCGGCGTGGGCAGCAGCTACCATGTCCTGCTGCTGCAGGGCGGCGCGACACAGCAATTCTCGATGGTGCCGATGACCCTGCTACGCGGCAAGGTGCAGGCGGCCGAATACCTCCACACCGGCTACTGGAGCGGCAAGGCTCTGCCCGAAGCCCGGCGCGAAGGACCGATCCGCATTGCATGGAGCGGCGAGGCGGGCGGCTTCCGACGTCTGCCCGGCGACGACGAGCTTTCCCTTTCGCCCGACGCGCCCTACCTCCACTACGTTTCCAACGAAACCGTCGAAGGGCTGCAGTTTCACCGAACGCTGGGCCGCGACGACGTGCCCCGCATCTGCGACATGTCGTCGGATTTTCTCTCGCGGCCCTGCGCAGCCGAACGTTTCTCGCTGATCTACGCGCATGCCCAGAAAAATATCGGGCCGGCCGGCGTCACCGTTGTGGTGGTCAAGGACGAACTGCTGCAGGACAATCCCGCGGACCTGCCCGGCTTTCTCGATTACCGGACCCAGATTCAGGCGCACTCCAACTTCAACACGCCGCCCGTGTTTGCCATCTATACCGTGCTGCTGGTCACCCGCTGGCTGCTGACTGAAATCGGTGGACTGGACCGGATGGCGGCAATCAACCGCTGCAAGGCGGAGATGCTCTACGACGCAGTTGATGCCAGCGAGGGCTTCTATCTCGGCCGTGCCGCCCGGGCAGATCGCTCGTTGATGAATGTGACCTTCAACCTGACCACCCCGGCCATCGAGCGGCAATTCCTGGAACGGGCACAGCGGGCCGGATTCTCCGGCCTTGGCGGGCATCGCGCCATCGGCGGTATCCGCGCCTCGATCTACAACGCGCTGACGCTGCCGGCCGTCGAGCAACTGGTCGCTTTCATGACCGATTTTCGCCAACGGCAGTAATGTGGAAAGCCGGCCGATAAGCCGGGTTCTGTTCCCCCCTTGCGGGGTTCGGCAATCATTCCTCTAGGCCTGCCGTCACCGACAGGCTCAAGCAACCTACCCGGAAGCAGCGCGGGCCACGCCTCAGCTTCCCTATTTGGTCTTGCTCCGGATGGGGTTTACCGTGCCGTCCGCCGTTACCGTGGACGCGGTGAGCTCTTACCTCGCCGTTTCACCCTTACCTGTGCGCCTTGCGGCACCATCGGCGGTCTGTTCTCTGTTGCACTTTCCGTTGCCTTGGGTCTTGCGACCGTATAGCACCCAGTCGTTAACTGGCATCCTGCCCAATGGAGCCCGGACTTTCCTCCCGATGCTTGCGCATCCAGCGATTGCCTGGCCGACTTTCCAGCGCGGATTATACGCGCGCCCAACCGGCAATCAGACCGGCAGCAGGCGATAAAACTTGTGTTCGATGGGTAGCGGCGGCGCATCGGGCGCCTCCGGGTCGGCCTGGAAGCTGGACGCGACATGCACCAGATCGACCGTGAAACGCTCGGCATAGAGCGTCAGCAATTCTTCGGCGACTTCCGGTTCTTTGCCGTCGCCCTCTTCGGGATCTTCTGCAGTCAGCAGGAAGATCGGACAGGTTTCGGGAATCAGGGCGTGCATGTGCGCCACGTAGGCCACACGCGCCATTTCCGGCAGGGCCGTCAACGCAGCACGGTCGTAAACCGCAGCGATGGCACCGAGATCGCCGGCGGTCAGCGCAAAGATGTCGCCGCAAAAAATGCGGATCGGCCCGCTCGACCACTCGGTCAGCCGACCGACCTGGCGGCGCGCCGGATGCAGCCGGTTCTCGCGGAAAAAAGCACGGACGGCGATCGGACTCAACTCGACGCCGATCACTTCGTAGCCCTGCCCGGCCAGCCACACCAGATCGAGGCTCTTGCCGCACAACGGCACGAATATCCGGCTGCCGGCCGGCAGATTCAGGCTCTGCCAGTAACGCACCAGCAGCGGATTGACTGTCTTCTGGTGGAAATCGGTGTTCCGGTCGCGCCAGCACTGCTCCCACAACGCGTTATCCGGGCTGCTCATGCCACCGCTCCGCGATGGAAGTGCAGGAAACGGCCGCGATAGGCTTCGCCGTCGGCGAAGGTGCAGTCGGCCCGTGACTCGCCGTACAGGTAGCCAAACCCGACCATCGCCCGCCGGAAGGCTGGACAGTTGCCGCGATTGGGATCGACGATCAGCACTTCGCCACCGGCCGTCGAATGCCGGTCGATGAAGGTCGCCAGTTGCGCCGGCTGGTCGCGCTCGTAGAGCACGTCGCTGCCGATAATCAGGTCAAACTGGCCAAGTTCAGAATTGGTCCGGCCCCAGTTGCCGTCGGCGTAAGTCATCGGCCCGAGAGCGTTGAGGCGCAGGTTTTCTTCAAGAAATGGCCGACTCATCGGATGGGCGTCGCTGGCCGTCATGTCGCCTTCGCGCTTGTGCACAACCAGACTGGCCAGACAGAGACCGGCGCCGATTTCCAGGATGCGCTTGCCGACCAGGTCGAAACTGTCCATGGCCTTGGCCAGTACGCGCGCCGAGGGCCATATCTGGCCAAACAGCGACCAACTGGAGGGAGAAATGCCGGCCGCTTCCGCTTCGCCGAGCGGATCGTGATATTGCTGGCGGTCGAGCAGCGAACGGATCCGGTAATCCGTGCAGCCGATGGCGATGGTCTGCAAGCGGACCTGATAGCCGGGCATAAGAGAGACATCTCGTCAATAAAGCGGGGTTGTGCGTCAGAAAATGTTCTGATCGAACGGGCACAACGCTTCAAAGAAGAGCGATGCAGGGCCGAAGAGGCACTCGCTGGGGAGACCGGGCAAGCCGGTACGGCTAGGGTAACACCTGAAAGCGATGCAACCTATCGTTCCGTTCAGGCCTCAGCGAGCGGCAGGGCGCTCTTATCCACCACCTTGCGCAGCACAAAACTGGAATGCACACCGGTCACGCCGGTAATGCGCGTGATGCGGTTGAGCAGCAGTTCCTGGTAGCCATCCATGTCACGAACGACGACCTTGAGCTGGTAATCGGCATCCTGGCCGGTGATCAGCAGGCACTCCAGCACCTCCGGAATTTCGGCAACCCGGGTTTCGAAATTGCTGAAGCGTTCCGGGGTGTGCTGGTCCATCGAAATATGGATCAAGGCCATCAGCGACAGACCGAGTTTTTTTGCATCGAGGTGGGCCCGGTAGCCGGCGATCAGGCCCGCCTCCTCCAGGGTACGCACCCGGCGCAGACAGGGTGACGGCGACAAGCCGATACGGTCCGCCAGATCCTGGTTGCTGATGCGGCCATCGGACTGCAGGATGGCGAGAATTTGCCGGTCGTAGCGATCAAGCTCCATTTAATTTCTCCAATTGGTTAATACACGCAATTTTCTCCCAATACTACGCCGAATCGAACATCAATACGCAAGCACATGCTCTCAGCTTTGATCTAAAATTTCGTCATCAAAAATCGTTTTCCGGAGCACGCCATGATCGCCAACCCCGCCACCAAATACGCCGCCTTCCCGCCGGTCAAACTCGCCGAGCGCCAATGGCCGAACCGCGTCATAACGACGCCGCCGATCTGGATGAGCACCGACCTGCGCGACGGCAACCAGTCGCTTTTCGAGCCGATGAACGCCGAGAAGAAGATGCGCATGTTCAAGATGCTTTGCGACATCGGCTTCAAGCAGATCGAAGTCGCCTTTCCGTCGGCTTCCGAAACCGAATTCGGTTTCGTGCGCACCCTAATCGAGGGCGGCCACATCCCCGACGACGTTTCGATCGAGGTGCTCACCCAGGCCCGCGAACACCTGATCCGCCGCACCTTCGAATCTCTCAAGGGCGCCAGGAAGGCCATCGTCCACGTCTATAACGCCACCTGCAAGACCTTCCGCGAAAACGTCTTCAACATGAGCAAATCCGAGGTCGTCGCCATGGCCACCGATGCCGTGCGCCTCATTCGCACGCTCGCCGCAGAAATGCCGGAAACCGAGATCACGCTCGAATACAGTCCGGAACTCTTCACCGCCACCGAGCTCGATTTCGCCAAAGAAGTCTGCGATGCCGTCACCGAAGCTTGGGGCGCCACACCGCAGCGCAAGGTCATCCTCAATCTCCCGACCACGGTCGAGATCGCGACGCCGAACATCTACGCCGACCAGATCGAGTGGATGCACCGCAACCTCGCGCGCCGCGACTGCGTGATCATCAGCCTCCACCCGCACAACGACCGCGGCACCGCCGTCGCCGCCGCCGAAATGGGCCTGATGGCCGGCGCCGACCGCGTCGAGGGCTGCCTCTTCGGCAACGGCGAACGGACCGGCAACGTCGATCTCGTGACGCTCGCCCTCAACATGTATACGCAGGGCGTCCATCCGGGCCTCGACTTCTCGGACATCAATGCCGTCGCCCGCAACTTCGAACACTGCAACCAGCTCACCATCCATCCGCGCCACCCGTACGTGGGGGATCTCGTATTCACGGCCTTCTCCGGCTCCCACCAGGACGCCATCAAGAAGGGGTTTGCCGCTCAAAAGGCGGGCGAGCAATGGTCAGTGCCCTACCTCCCGATCGACCCGGCTGATGTCGGCCGCAGCTACGACTCGGTAATCCGCGTCAACAGCCAGTCGGGCAAGGGTGGCATCGCTTACCTGATGGAAACCGAGCACGGCGTGGTCATGCCGCGCCGCCTGCAGGTCGAGTTCTCCGGCGTCGTCCAGCAGCACACCGACACGCATGGTGGCGAAGTGAGCGCTGGCGACATCTGGAATCTCTTCAGCCAGGCTTACCTCGACAATGCAGCACCGGTCCGCTATCGCGAGCATCACCTGTTCGAGCATGGCGAGGCCCAGGGCATCCGCCTGTCGGTCGATATCGACGGCGTGCCGCATCTGCTCACCGGCGAAGGCAACGGCCCGATCAACGCGGCGATGCACGCCCTCGAATCGGCCGGCATCAAGGTCCAGGTACGCAGCTACGAGGAACGCTCGATGGTGCCGATGGGCGAGGATGGCAATGCCCGCGCCTGCGCCTTCGTTGAAATGGCCGCCGCCGGTCAGGGCGAAACGTTCGGCGTCGGCATCGACACCAACATCGTTTCCGCTTCGATCAAGGCCATCATCAGCGGTATCAACCGCCTCGGCGCGGCCCGGATGAACAAAGCGGCCTGACAAAGCCTTCAATCCCTTGCCAAAACATCGGCAAGGGATTGAATTTCCGGCGATTTTCCTTGCCAGACAGCTTGCCGGCGCGTAAGATTCAGGCAAGCTCGCGCCGAATGGCCGTAGCCTCTTCGTTCTGCCCGCGTAAATGCTGTCCCCCTGCCGCCCCTTCGCCCCGCGAACCGCCGGCACACCGAACTGAACATTTCCCCGTCGCAAAGCGCCGTTTCATTGCTCGTCCGAGCGCTTCCGGCTTGTCCGGACTTTCGGGCGCCGTCAATTTGGGGAATACATGGTCCGCATCCAGTTCGCTATCGATTTGCAGTACGAACTGAATTTTCCGGGCGCCGATTTCGTTTTCAACATTCATGCGGCGCCAACCACCAGCCAGCGCATTGTCAGCGAAAGCCTGTTTGTCAGCCAGGCGATACCGACGACGATCCAGGCCGATCCGCTGACGCATGCCCGCTATCTGCGCCTGACCGCCCCCACCGGCCCGCTGCACGTCAGCTACCAGGCGCTGGTCGATATCGACCATCACATCGGCAACCCCGATCTCATCCAGGAAACGCCGGTCGCCAAGTTGCCGCTGTCGGTCCTCGGCTATATCTACCCCAGCCGCTACTGCCAGTCCGACCGCCTCGGCGCCCTGTCGATGAGCGAATTCGGCCACCTGCCCAAGGGCTACCGCCGCGTCGAGGCAATCCGTAACTGGGTTAACAAGCACGTTGCCTTCCGCAGCAACACCAGCAGCTCGACAACTTCGGCCCTCGACACGGTGACCGACCGCGTCGGCGTCTGCCGCGATTTCGCCCACCTGATGATCGCCATCTGCCGCGCCCTGAGCATTCCCGCCCGCTTCACCACCGGCATCGACTATGGCGCCGACCCGGCGCTCGGGCCGACCGATTTTCACGCCTACGTCGAAGTCTTCCTCGATGGCCGCTGGTACCTGTTCGACCCGTCCGGCACCGCCATCCCGATGGGCTTCGTCCGCCTCGGCACCGGCCGCGATGCCGCCGACGTTTCCTACGCCACAATCTTCGGCAGCGTCACCTCGCCGCCGCCGCTGATTTCCGTCACCGCCATCACCGAACCCGGCCGCCCGTGGGAATTGCCCCGCCACCGGCCGGAGGCGATTTCGACCGATGCTACGGTCACCCCTCTTTAAACCCCATTTTTCAAAAGTAACCGGAGAAGCCCATTGGCCAAAGAAGAACTGCTTGAAATGCAAGGCGTCGTGAATGACGTCCTCCCCGACGGTCGTTTCCGTGTCGAACTCGAAAACGGTCACACGATGATCGCCTACACGGCCGGCAAGATGAAGAAGCACCACATCCGTATCCTGCTCGGCGACAAGGTCACGCTCGAACTGTCGCCTTACGACCTGAGCAAGGGCCGCATCACTTTCCGCCACATCGAAACCCGCGGCGCCTCCCCGGCCCCGCAGCGTCGCCGCTACTAAGCCGCGACTCGTCGCCCCGGACGAAACTGCCAGGTATCGTCGTAGTAGTCCGGGTTCTCGTTGTCCGGCGTAACGCCGGGAATGCCGAGCAGCGGCAGGGGCTGAAAATCGCGCGGCCGGGTGAATTGGCCGCTTTTGATTTTTGCCGAAAAAATGCCATCGACCGTAGCATTCAGCGCCTGGGTGTCGAGCGCCAGCCATTCGTCAGGGATTTCATGCAGTGCAGCCTTGGCGGTCAACCCGCGAAACGGTTTGAGCAACTGCTCGTAGGTCGCGTGGCCGAAGATGACGAAGCGCATGCAACGTTTCACCTCGGCGCGCCGCTCGACGAATAATTCCTTCCAGCGAAAGCCACGCAGCAGATCGAGCAGTTCCGGCCTGCTGGAGAGCACGACGATGCCGCATTCGTCGAAGTGAGTCAGCGCATCGCGGGTTGTCCCGCGCGCTTCGCCGGGCGCCTGCATGGCGCGCATGTGGGCGGCGCTGATGGCGATCTTGGTCTGCGGAAAGCTCAGCCAGACCAGGGCGTTGAAGAAATCGTGCCAGTTGTCCGGGCGGGTCTCGACCTCGCCACTTTCCCAGATCCGGCACTCGTAGGCCAGACCGTCCGACCGGGGCGGCACGAAGCGGACCCGCTGACCGTTTTCGGTTTCGATCGGGAAGCGCTCGGCCAGTTCGGCCACCGCCCGCGTATCGGCAGTGGCCGGCAGGCGCTCAAGCCAAGGCCGGAGCGGCGCAAACAGCGGCGATGCGTACGACAGACTCACTCGTCGGCAGACGACTCGTCTTTCGCTTCCTTGACGAAGACCAGTTCGCCCTTCTTGACGCGGAAGGTTCCCATCAACTCGCCCATACCCTCCGGCGGCTCGCTGTCCATCTTGGCGAAGCTCTCGCAGGTCTGAGTCTCAGTGGCGAACATCCGCTTGCCGACCTTGATGATGAAGGCACCGGACGGCACCTGATAGACCTCGACCTTGGTCTTGTCGGTCCCTGCCCCCAGATTGTGCCGGCGCATGCAGGCGGGCATCCGCGAAACAACCAGGTAAAGATTGACCTTGGCATCCCACGGATAGGGCTGCTCGCGAATCAGCGACAGCACGTGCTCGCGGGTATTGTCGATTTCATAGGTCGCGCCGTCGTTGATGCAGGCGGACAGCAGCGGGGCGGCGAGCAGTGGCAGCAGGAGGTGGCGCAGACGCATGGTTGTTTTCCTCAGCGCATTTTCCAGGACAGCGTTTCGCCGGCGCGCAGCGGAACGATGGTATCGGTGCTGATGTAGGGGTAGTCGGCCGGCACGTTCCAGTTTTCCTTGACCAGCGTGATCTGGCCACTGTTGCGCGGCAGGCCGTACCAGTCCGGGCCATGGAAGCTGGCGAAAGCTTCCAGCTTGTCCAGCGCCCCGGCCTGCTCGAAGGCTTCGGCATACAACTCGATGGCCGCGTAGGCGGTATAGCAGCCGGCGCAGCCACAGGCGGCTTCCTTGGCGCCCTTGGCATGCGGCGCCGAATCGGTGCCGAGGAAGAATTTCGGATTGCCGGAAATCGCCGCCGCAACCAGCGCCTCGCGGTGCGTCTCGCGCTTGAGGACCGGCAGGCAGTACCAGTGCGGCCGCACGCCGCCCTGGAAGATGGCGTTGCGGTTGTAGAGCAGATGGTGGGCGGTGATCGTCGCCGCGACGTTAGCCGGCGCCGACGCCACGAACTCGGCGGCATCCCGGGTCGTGATGTGCTCCACGACCACCTTGAGCTTCGGAAAGCGCTGGATCAGCGGTTCGAGCACGGTGTCGATGAAAACCTTCTCGCGGTCAAACAGGTCTACCTTCTGATCAGTGACTTCACCATGCACCAGCAGCGGCAGGCCAACGCGTTGCATCTCGGCCAGCGTCGCGTCGGCCTTGCGGATATCGGTCAGGCCGGCGTCGGAATTGGTTGTCGCCCCGGCAGGATAGAGCTTGACCGCCTTGACGAAGCCCGAAGCGGCCGCCTTGGCAATTTCGGCCGGCGGCATGTTGTCGGTCAGATACAGCGTCATCAGCGGCTCGAAAGCCATGCCGGCCGGCAATGCGGAGACGATACGGTCGCGGTAGGCGGCAGCCTGGTCGACCGTCGTCACCGGCGGCTTGAGGTTGGGCATGACGATGGCCCGGCCAAACTGGCGGGCGGTATGGGCAAGCACGGCAGCCAGCGCTTCGCCGTCGCGCAGGTGAAGATGCCAGTCGTCAGGGCGGGTGATGGTGATTTGCATGGTGATTCTCGAAACGATTTCCGCGATTTTAACTTTTCAGCGCTAAGGCACGCTCATAAAGTGCGTTTTTTGCCGCGCCGGTGATCTGCGAAGCCAGCTTGGCCGCCTGCTTGACCGGCAAGCCTTCGGCCAGCAGCAGCTTGAGTACGCGCTCGCCTTCGCCGCTATCGGCACCGGCCGGGGCGCCGGACAGCATCAGCACGAATTCGCCGCGCTGGCGGTTGGAGTCCTCCTTCAGCCAGGCCAGCGCTTCGGTCACGGGCAGGGAATGGATGGATTCAAACAGCTTGGTTAACTCGCGGGCAATGACCAGCGTCCGCTCGCCAAAGACGGTCGCCATGTCCTCGACGGTTTCCAGCACGCGGTGCGGTGCTTCATAGAAGACCAGAGCGCAGGGGGTGTCGCGCAATTCCTCCAGCGCCTGCCGCCGCTGGCCACCCTTGGCCGGCAGGAAGCCGTAGAACAGGAAATGTTCGTCGAGCAGGCCGGACGCCGACAGCGCCGTCGTCGCGGCGCACGGGCCGGGCAGCGGCACCACTTTGCAGCCGGCGGCGCGGACAGCGGCGACGATGCGGGCGCCGGGATCGGAAATGCCGGGCGTGCCGGCGTCGGAGATCAATGCCACCGCTTCGCCGGCCTTCAGCTTCTCGACAATGCGTGCAGCCGCTTCGTGTTCGTTGTGCTGGTGGGCCGGAATGCTCCGCGCCTGGGCGCCGAGTTGCTTCAACAACGGGCCGCTGTGGCGGGTGTCCTCGGCGGCGACCCAGGGCACGGTGCGCAGAATTTCCTCGGCGCGGCGGGTCAGGTCGGCGAGATTCCCGAGCGGCGTCGGGACGACATACAATGCGGCGGATTCTTCCGTCATTTTTATCAGCATGCAGGCAAAGACCAACGATACCACCACCGCCCGCGGCCGCGAAGCCGAAGATCGGGCTGCCAAGCATCTCGAATGCTACGGTCACCGGGTTATTTCGCGCAATTTCCGGATTCGCGGCGGCGAGATCGACCTGATCTGCCGCGACGGCAAGGTGCTGGTTTTCGTCGAGGTACGGCAACGTAGCCGCAGCGATTTCGGTGGCGCCGGGGCGAGCATCACGGCCAGCAAGCGCCGCCGCATTGTCCTCGCCGCACAGCACTATCTGGCCGGCAAGCCGGCCTGCGACTGCCGTTTCGACTGCGTACTGATCGACGGCGAACGACTCGAATGGATCAGGAATGCGTTTGCTGCTGACGATTAGCCTGCTCGCCTGGCTGACCGCCGCCCAGGCCGACAGCGTCCGGATGCTGGTACAAAGTTCGCCGCTGGCCGGCAGCCAGTATTACGCGATGGAAGCTTTCTGGACGGACATCAAGGTGGGCGACGCACTGGCGCTGATCCGCGAGCCCGACAACCGGCACGACCGCAATGCCATCCGCGTCGAATGGCGCGGCCACAAGCTTGGCTACGTACCGCGCGCGCAGAACCGGGCGGTTGCCGCGGCGATGGATGCCGGGGACCAATTGAGCGCCCGCGTGTCGTCCCTGAGCGACAACAAAAATCCGTGGCAACGGCTGGCATTCGAAGTCTTCGCCGAGCTGTGAGGTAGAATGCCTTCACTCACAGTCCCACAAGCCATTGAACCGTATGGATTTGATTGCCCGCGTTGCCAAGCATTTCGAGGACAGCGCCCAAACCCAGCTGAACGCCGTTGAAATGATGGCGGCCCCCATCGCTGCCGCCATCGAAACGATGACCAACGCGCTGATCAACGGCGGCAAGATTCTCGCCTGCGGCAATGGCGGCTCGGCCAGCGATTCGCAGCGTTTCGCCAGCAAGCTGATCGGCCGCTTCGAGGCAGAGCGGCAGGAACTCGCGGCCATCGCCCTGACCACCGATTGCTCCATCCTGACGTCGGTCGCCAACGACTATGCATTGAACCAGATATTCGCCCGCCAGGTGCGCGGACTCGGCCATGCTGGTGACGTGCTGCTCGCCATATCAGCCGCCGGCAATGCCGGCAATGTGATCGAGGCGATCAACGCAGCCCACGAGCATGACATGACTGTCGTCGCGCTGACTGGCAAGGATGGCGGCCAGATCGCCGAAGTCCTGCGCGACGACGACATCCACCTCTGCGTGCCGGCCGACCGGACGGCACGAATTCAGGAAACCCACCTGCTCGTCATCCATTGCCTGTGCGATGGTATCGATGCACTCTTACTGGGAGTCGAATGATGCAAAAAGCCAAACTCACCCTGGCCACCCTGGCCATGATTTCAGTCCTGCCCATGCTGCAAGGTTGCTTCCCGGCCGTTGTCGGTGGCGCCGCCGTCGGCGTCATGTCGGCGCACGACCGCCGCTCGACCGGCACGCAGACCGACGACGAAGCCACTGAATGGAAGGCCAAACTGAAGGTTCCTGATCAATACAAGGAAGCTTCGCACATCAATTTCACCTCGTACAACCGCCGCCTGCTGATCACCGGCGAGGTGCCGAACGAGGAAGCCAAGTCCGCCATCGAAAGCCAGGTCCGGATGATCGAAGGTGTCCGCGAGGTGTACAACGAACTCGGCATCGGGCCTGCCTCTTCGCTGGGCAGCCGCAGCACCGACTCCTTCATCGACTCCAAGGTCAAGGCCCGCCTGGTCGATTCGAACCAGATTTCGGCCAACCACATCAAGGTCGTCACCGAGCGCGCCATCGTACACCTGATGGGCATCGTCAATGAACACGAAGCCAAGGTCGCCGTTGCCGTCGCGCGGACCACCTCCAGCGTGAAGAAGGTGGTCAACCTGATGGAAATCGTCAGCGACGACGATACTCGCCGCATCGACAGCCAGACGCTGGGTTCGCGCACGCCCCCGCCACAGAGCGCCCCGGTCGAGACACGGTGAGCCAGCTATTAGTTATCGGTCGCTAGTGGTTAGCAAAAGCGCCTTCAAAACTCGCTAACATCCAATGACTAATAACTAGCAACTCCTGGCAGCCAGGTCGCCAGGAAAGGCAGCGCTGAAATGGTCAGGGCACCAAGGAACATCGCCGCCACGGCCGGCACCACCGCTGCGGCAACATAGCGGATCGGCTTGGCGAACATCGCCGAGGCGAAATAAATGTTCATGCCGGCTGGCGGGCAGAGGAAGCCCATCTCGATGTTGGCCAGAAAAATGACGCCGAAGTGCACCGGATCGACGCCATACGCCAGCGCCACCGGCAACAGCAGCGGGACCAACACGACGATGGCGGCGTAGATTTCCATCAGTGCCCCGGCCACCAGCAGGAACAGGTTAAGCGCGATCAGGAAGGCGAACTTGTTGGGCAGCACCGATTGCACCCACTCGATGGCGGCGTCGGGAATGCCGGCGTCGATCAGGAAGTTGGTCAGGCCCAGCGCCATGCCGAGGATCAGCATGATGCCACCGATGACCTGAGCGCATTCGACTAGCGCCCGTGCGACGCCCCGGCCATCCAGCTCGCGGTGCGCCACCGTCTGTGTCAGCACGGCGTAGGCAGCCGTCAGCGCTGCGCTTTCGGTCGGCGTCGCCAGGCCGCTAACCAGCGAGCCGATGGCCACCACCGGCGCCATGATTTCCCACTTGGCGGCCCATGCGGCGGCGCCGGCGGATTTCAAATTTGGCCGTTTTTTGAGGCCGACCGTGGCATTTGTGCCTTTCAGGAAACCGCCCACCGTCAGCAGGAAGCAGACCATGACCAGCGCCGGCAGCAGCCCGGCCAGGAACATCGTGTTGATGGGCACGCGGGCGATGATGGCGTACATGATCAGCGGCACCGACGGCGCCAGCAGCACGCCGAGCGCGCTGGCACTGGTCACCAGCCCGATGCCGCGGCGTTCGGGAAAACCGGCCTGGGTCAGCAAGGGCAGCAGCAGACCGCCCAGCGCCAGGATGGTCACGCCGCTGCCGCCGGTCAAGGCGGTAAAGCCGGAACAAAGCAGGGCGCCGGCCACCGCCGTGCCGGTTGCCCCGCCACCGAACAGCGCGGTGAACAAGGTGCCCAACCGGGCTGCCGCGCCGGTCCGGGCGAAGATCAGGCCGGCCAGCGTGAACAGCGGCAAGGCGGGCAGCGAGGGATTGACCGTGATCTGGTAGTGGCTGAGCGGCACCGAGGCGAGCGGCTGGCCTTCCTGCCAGAACAAGGCCAGCGCCAGGCCACCGAGTACCGCAAAGACCGGCGCACCACAGAGCAGCACGGCGAGCAGCCACAGTGCGAGAGGCCAAAGGGGAAGCGTCGCGCCGTCAAAATGGGCGGCAAACAGCCAGCCGAACAAGGGCAGGATGACCGCGATCACCAGGCGCCCGGCCGTCGCCGACGTCAGTCGCGCGGCGATTTTCGCGCCGAGCAGCGCAAAGCCGGCCGGCATCGCGGCCTGGACCAGCCAACCGGGAACGCCGTAGGCCAGCGTCTGCCACGCTTCCATTTCGCTGACCACGAAGGTCCAGCTGGCCTGCGCCAGCATGCCGCAGAGCAGCGCCGAACTGGCTTGCGCGAACACGCTGGCGGCAAGCCTGATCCTGTAGTCGTGCGCACCGGCAAAGCCGGCGCCGAGGGAGGTCAGATGGCCGCCGCGCTCGGCGACCAAGGCACCGGCCATGGCGAGCACCAGCCCGAGGTGCTGGACCAGTTGCGGCGCATTCTCGACCCCCTGGCCGAACAGCGGCCGCAAGACGATCTCTGCCAGCGGCAACAGCAGCATAAGGGCCAGCGCCGCGCCGGCCAGCCCGGCGTCTAAAGCGCCGAATCGGCGCAACCAGACCACTAGCGCTTACCGACGCGATAGGCCTTGAGCAGGCCAACCACTTCGTCGAAGGTTTCCGCCGGCACCGTCTTGCCGCGTATGCGCGGGTAAAGGTTTTCGGCCAACGCGTTCCATTCCTTCATCTGTTCGGCGTTCGGCTTGTTGACTTTGAGGCCGCGTTTTTCCATCGCAGCCACCGCTTCGTCGACTTCGGCCCTGGCCTTGGCGCGCAATTGGATACCGGCCTTGGCGCCGGCCTCTCGGACGGCGGCCTGGCCCTCAGGCGACAGCTCGTCCCAAGCCTTGCGGGTGATGATCAGGGCGCCAACGATGGGTGCCCAGTCGAGGTCGAGCATGTTCGGCGCGCTGTTGTAGACCTGCGTCGCCAGCGCGAAATACGGCGTCGACGGCACGGCGTTGATCATGCCGGTCTGGATCGCTGGCAGGACGTCGGCCGTCTCCAGCGGCACCGGCGTGTAGCCGAGACTCTTCATGATTTCCTGCTGGTCGGTTTCGGCCGACCAGGCGAAGAATTTCATTTTCTTGTAGTCGTCCGGACGCACCGCCGGATCTTTCGAGAAGAAGCGGACCCAGCCTGCATCGCCCCAGGCGAGCACGACAAAGCCCTTGTCGAGAAACTTCTTTTCCATCGCCGGGCGCAGTTTCTCGCGCACGTAATCAACCTCGTCCCAGGTACGGAACATCAGCGGCATGTTTTGCAGGGCGCCAATCGACGGTTCGATCTCGCGCAGGCCGACCACCGAAAGCAGGCCGCCCTGCAACTGGCCGATGCGCATCCGGCGCACCATGTCGGTTTCGCCGCCCTGGCTGCCATCCGGATAGACGAGATACTTGGCATTGCCGCCCTGCGCCGCCCGCCAGACTTCGCCGAGCTCCATCAACTGGCGGTGGTAGAGCGAGTTCTTCGGCGCCAGCGTGCCGATGCGCAACTGCTTGTCGGCGGCGACGGCGCTCAAGGCGAGCAGGGTGCCGAGCAACAGCGCGGCCAGTTTGCTTTTCATCATTCTCTCCTGGAGTTTTTCAGAACAGGTCGGGCGCCTGTTCGAGCAGCCATGCCGCCCGCCGGCGCATGACCTCGTTCTGCAATGCCTGCGGGCTGTCCTCGCCGTCGCGGATGGCCAGCGCCTGCTTGAGCAGGCTTTCGAACAGCGCCCGGTCTCCGGCAGGCTGGGCGTAACCCTCGGCCTTGCCGACCAGCGGCCCGACACTTCGGCCGCCCGACTGGGCAATGGCCCGGTCGAACCAGACCAGCGCTTGCGCCTGGCTACCACCGGGGCGCGACGCTTCAAAGGTGGCGAGCAGGCCGGTCAGCGCCCCCTGCCCCCACTCCGGATCGGCCTCCCAGGCCAGGCGAGCAAGGCGCACCGCCTGCGGCAGATCGGCGACGACCTCCGGATCATCCTTGGCCAGCGAAATCCAGCCCCCCCAAGCCGCTGCTGCCCAATAGGCAAGGCCGGCATCGGCCGGGGCCACTTTCGGCCAGTTGGCAGGCTGCTGATTACGCAGCGCCTGGGCGAATCCTGGCAGTTCCTTTTCCAGCGCCGCCAGCGCATGGCGATGCGCCCGCCGGTAAAGCTGTGCAGCGCGCTGGCGCAGGCGCTCGGCGGCCTTGGCATCGCGAGCCTCGATGCGGTCAGCCTCGAACGCGACGAAGGCATAGGTGTATTGCGTGAAACCGGCAGCCACCGACTCGGCCAGCCGGCGATGGCCGGGATCGCTGCGCAGCACGGATTCCGACAGTTTCAGGTAGAAGGCACTGGCCTCGCGGGCCAAGTCTAGATCGCCCTCGCTCGCCTGCCCCTGCGCCGCCAGTTCGTCTGCCATCCCGCCAATCACCATCTGGCGCGGCGAGCAGGCGCTCAGCAGGGTGACGAGCAGCAGGGCGACGAAGATCGACAGTGAGTTGCGCCGGCAGGGGGACAATTGAATTCCGCTTGTCACGATGAGGTGGCAAGCACACTAGCCAGCCGACGTTACATGGGGATGACAAGTCTTTGCGTCCCGTTCATTCGCCAGACAAGCTGCCTGCTGAAATCGATTCGCCCGCCCGGCAAGGGAACAATCCGCCCACCCAGGAATCTATCCGGTATGCGCCCGGCTGACGGGCCTATAGTGAGACCACATGGATTCTGCACTGATCGCCTACCTGCTGGCAGCAGCGATTCGGATCACCGGCCTACCGCCGGTGCCGGTCGAGGAGTTGCCTCCTTTCGTGCCGCTTTCGTCGCGAGAGCTGGAGCGCCAGGTCTGCCCGGATGCCGGTCAGGGTTGCCGGGGTATCGTCGCCTACTTCGACGCCCTGCACTATCGAATTCTTTACCGCGACAGCCTGAACCTCGACGAACCCTTCGACCATTCCTTCCTGCTGCACGAGATGGTCCATGTCCTGCAGCACCGGCAGGAGGGCAACGCGATGTACGAAAATTGCCGCGCCCTGCTACGCACTGAGGCCCTGGCCTATCGCGCCCAGAACATCTATCTGCGTGCCCACGACCAGATGGCCTTTGTCGGCACCCGGCTGACCCAGGCTGCGTGCGCGCAGTAAATCAGAGGACGACCTGAGTACCCAGTTCGACGACGCGATTGCTCGGTATTTTGAAGAATGCCGTCGCCGAACCGGCATTGCGGAACATGGCGATGAAAATCTTTTCGCGCCAGAAGGCCATTTCCGACCCAAGTCGGGGAATCAAGGTCTCGCGACCGATGAAATAGGAGGTTTCCAGCGCGTTGAACTCCAGTCCGGCGTCACCGCACATGGCCAGCGCCGCCGGCACGTCCGGTTCGTCCTTGAAGCCGTACTGGATGACCACGCTCCAGAAATTTTCCTTCATCTGGCGCACCTCCACCCGGTCGATATCCGGCACGTAGGGCGTGTCGAAGAACTGGACCGATAGCAGGACGACCCGCTCGTGCAGCACCTTGTTGTGCATCAGGTTGTGCAGCATGGCGTGCGGCACGCCCTTCGGGTCAGCGTTCAGGAACACCGAAGTCCCGGCGACGCGGGTCGGCATCGACGAGCCGAGCGAATCGAGGAACATCGACAATTCGAGGCGTTCACCGCGCAATCGGTCGGACAGCAACTGGCGGCCGCGCTTCCAGGTCGTCATCAGGATGAAGGTCACCATCCCGGCGACCAGCGGGAACCAGCCCCCGTCGGGAATTTTCAGGACATTGGCAGTCAGGAAGACCAGTTCGACAGCCAGGAAGCAGGAAAACAGCAGACTGGCCCGGATCCAGCCCCATTTCCAGACCTTGGCGGCAACCACCGTCGCCAGAATCGACGTGATCACCATGTCGCCGGTTACCGCGATGCCATAGGCGGCCGCCAGATTGTTCGAGGACTTGAAGCCGAGGACAAGGATCATCACGGCGACCATCAGCCCCCAATTGACGGCCGGCAGGTAGATCTGGCCCTGCTCTTTCTCGGAGGTGTGTTGCACCTCCATGCGCGGCACGAAGCCCAGTTGCATGGCCTGGCGGGTCACCGAAAAGGCACCGGAAATAACGGCCTGTGAGGCGATCACGGTGGCGAGCGTGGCCAGGCCGATCAGCGGGTAGAGTGCCCAGTCCGGGGTCGAACGGTAGAAGGGGTTGTCAGCCGTCGCCGGGTCGGCCAGGATGGCCGCCCCCTGGCCGAAGTAGTTGAGGACCAGGGCCGGCAGCACAAACAGGAACCAGGCGCGGGAAATCGGCTTGCGCCCGAAGTGCCCCATGTCGGCGTAGAGCGCTTCGGCGCCGGTCACGGCGAGGACGACATTGCCCATGGCGACCAGCGACATCGCCTTGTTGGCAAGCAGGAATTCGAGACCGTAGAGAGGGTTGAGCGCGGTCAGGATTTCCGGATGGAGGACGATGCTGTTCAGGCCGAGCAGGGCCAGGACGCTGAACCAGACCAGCATGACCGGACCGAAGAAGGCGCCGACCACGGCCGTGCCACTTTTCTGGACGAAGAAAAGGATAAACAGGACAACGATGGTGATCGGAATCACGAAGGCGTGCAGGGCCGGCGCCCCGACCTCCAGCCCCTCGACGGCCGAAAGGACCGAGATGGCCGGGGTCACCATCCCGTCGCCGTAGAACATCGCGGCGCCGAGCACCCCGACGATCATGATCCATTTGGCGTGATGCGGCTTGTCCTGCACGGTGTGCAGGGCCAGCGCAATCAGCGCCATGATGCCGCCCTCGCCACGGTTGTCGGCGCGCATGATGAAAGTCACATACTTGACCGAGACGACGATGATCAGCGCCCAGAAGAAGAGCGACAGGCTGCCGTAGATATTGGCGGCAGTGACCGGAATCGGGTGATTGCCGGCGAAGACTTCCTTGACCGCATACAGCGGACTGGTCCCGATATCCCCGTAGACCACGCCGAGGGCGGCCAGCGCCAGTGCGGCAAAACGTTTGCCGGTGACTTCACCGACCTGTTCATGACTGCTCATCGATGCTACCCCTGTCGATCCGGCGGCCTTCTGATCGGGCCGCTCGGCGTTACGTTCTTTGCTCAGCCGCCAAGCGCGACTTTCAGCGACTGCACTTCCTCTTCGGATTCCTCGACGATCTCGGCCAGCGTCTCGGCATCAAACAACGTGTCGAGCATCGAGGTATCGACTTCGCCGTCGAGTTCCGGATCGCGCCAGCTGGAGGTGCGGTTGGCGATCTTGTTGGCGACGTACAGAACGTCGGACAGCGTGCGGACTTCTTCGACCTCGCGATCGGTCTCGTGGTCGCGGACGGCTTCGAGCACCGATTCCGGCGAACCGAGCGCCGAAAGCAGGGCATGGCCGATGTTGTCGTGCCAGCCGACCAGCAGCGCATGCAACTCGACCTTGTCGTTGACCAGTTCCGGGAAATTGGCGGCGCGCGACATCAGGTAGAAGACGCCGAGGTCGTGCACCAGGCCGGCGAACATGGCCTCGTCGCCATTGATTTTCGCCAGCTTGCGGGCCAGCACGCGGCAGAGCGCGGCAACGTGCGAGGTGTGTTCCCACAGACGCTGGGAAATCCCTTCGAACGGCTGCATCTGCTTCGACTTCAGCAACTGTTCCATGGCCACGGCGAAGGAGACGGTGCGCACCGCTTCCATGCCGACGCGCACGATGGCGTTCTTGACGTCGGCGATCTCCCGTCCGCTCGGGTTCAGGGCCACCGAATTGGACATGCGGATGATCTTGGCGCTCATCAGCGGCTCGGCACCGACCAGCTTGCTCAGTTGCTCGACGCTGAGATTGGGGTCTTTCAGCGCGGCACGCACCTGAAAGGTGATGTCGAGAAAGGTCGGGAAGGTGATCTCGCTGCCCGAAAGGTCGCGGGCAATGTCTTCGAGAACCTTGAAGGTGACTGGGTTGGTCATGCTGCTTTACCTCAGATCGAAACGGAAGCGCGCCGCGCCGTCAGGCGCGACGCAGGGCCATTTTCAGAACGGGATGTCGTCGCCGAGATCGTCGAACGAGGGCTTCGGCTTGTTCTTGGCCGGGGCCGGCGCGTAATCGGTCGGTTCGCTGTCGTAACCGCCGCCACCGGCCGGGGCACCCATACCCTGGCGGGAACCGAGCATTTTCATTTCGTCGCCCCGGATTTCGGTGGTGTAGCGTTCCTGGCCATTCTGGTCAGTCCATTTGCGGGTACGGATGCTGCCCTCGACATAAACCTGCGAGCCCTTTTTCAGGTACTGGCCGCAGATTTCGGCCAGCTTGCCGAAGAACGAAATGCGGTGCCATTCGGTCAGTTCCTTCTTCTCGCCGGTGGCCTTGTCCTTCCAGTTTTCGCTGGTCGCTACCGTGATGTTGCACATCGCCTCGCCGCTGGCGGTGTAACGAACTTCCGGGTCCTTGCCCAGATTGCCGACGATGATTGCCTTATTAACCGATGCCATGAATGCCCCCTAAGCAGTTTGTGCCGCCGCGGCAGCGATACGCCGTTGCGGAAAATTCATCGAATTCGCCACCGCCAGCCAGATCAAAACCAGTCCGGTGCAGGCGGCAAAAACAGCATTATCGCCGAAATGCTGCGCAATATATCCGCCGGCCGCGCCGCCGATGAACAGGCCCATCGCCTGCGTCGTGTTGTACACGCCAAGCGCCGCCCCCTTGGCGGCCGGCGGGGCGGTGCGCGAGACCAGCGAGGGCAGCGTCGCTTCAAGCACGTTGAAGGCGACGAAGAAGAGCAGCAGCCACAGAGCCAGCGACCACAGGCTGGCATGCAGCAGGAAGAGGCCAATCTGGACGACGAGCAGCAGGCCGACGGCGGCAATGAAGATCGGCCGCATCTTGTCCTTGCGCTCTGCGGCGATGATCGCCGGCACCATGATGGCGAACGAGACAAGCACTGCCGGCAAATAGACCTTCCAGTGGGACGCAGCTTCCAGCCCGCCATGATTGACCAGGGCGTGCGGCAGGACGACGAACATCGCCATCTGGACCATGTGCAGCACGAAGATGCCAAGATTGAGACGGAGCAGATCGGGGTCGAAAACGACCCGGCGCAGCGGCAGCTTTTCATGGCCGTGCGGCGGCGGGGCCGGTGGCACGGCCTTGAGCAGCAGCACGATGGCGGCAAGGGCAAGCACACCGGTCATGATGAACAGGCCACCCATGCCGATCCAGCCGTAGAGAATGGGCGCGCCGACCAGCGACAGCGCGAAGACGAGGCCGATCGACGAACCGATCATCGCCATCACCTTGGTCCGGTGCTCCTCGCGCGTCAGGTCGGCGGCCAGCGCGGTGACGGCGGCCGAGATGGCGCCCATGCCCTGCAACACGCGGCCGATGATGATCCAGGTCATGTCAGGCGCCCAGGCGGCGACGAAGCTGCCCAGCGCGAAGATGATCAGGCCGATGACGATGACCTGCTTGCGCCCGAAGATGTCGGAGGCGATACCGTAGGGAATCTGGAAGATGGCCTGGGTCAGGCCATAGGCACCCAGCGCGAAGCCGACCAGCGCCAGGTTGTCGCCGCCGGGCAGCGTCTTCGCATAGACCGAGAATACCGGCAGGATCAGGAACAGCCCAAGCATGCGCAGGGCGAAGATGGAAGCCAGCGAAGCGCCGGCGCGGCGTTCTTCGGGGCTCATGCGATCGGTTGGGGAGGACATTGTGATTTGTAATTGTTGCATTGCAGCGAAGCACAAATATTAGCAGGTTTGCGCCGGCTGTCGCCGGTCGGCGACGAATGCTACGGTCGGCCGAAAAAAACGGCAAAAAGCGGCTTGCCGGCGTCATTGGCGCGCAACAGGCCCGGTGCTATGCTGAAAAAAATCCGTCAGGAGGCAACATGAGCGACAACATCGAGGAACGCGCCGCCGGCGCTATTTCCGGCTGGCTGGCCCTGCCCGTCTGGCTGGTACTATTGGCCGGCGCCCTGTGGCAGGTGTTCGGCAACATCATCGTTTACAACCGGCCGCCGGCCATCCCCAGCATCGTCCTGCTGCCGCTGCTGATTTTCCTGGCCAAGGGCTTCATCATCCTGGCGCCGAACATCGCCGCCGTGTTCACCTTCTTCGGGCGCTACGCCGGCACCCTGCGCGACGACGGCTTTTTCTGGGTCAATCCCTTCTACCAGCGCCAGCGCATCTCGCTGCGCGTCAATAACCTGAACACGCCGACGCTCAAGGTCAATGACCGGGCCGGCAACCCGATCGAAGTCGGCGCCGTCGTCGTCTGGCGCGTCGCCGATGCCGCCCGCGCCGCCTTCGACGTGCAGGACTACGGCACCTACATCGGCATCCAGAGCGAATCGGCCGTCCGCGCCGTGGTCAGCGCCCGCTGGTACGACGGCGACGAGAACGGCCACAATTCCCTGCGCGCCGATCTCGACAGCGTCGCCCAGGCGCTGGCCGACACCATCCAGGAACACGTCGCGCTGGCCGGGCTGGAAATCATCGAGGCGCGCATCGCCCACCTCGCCTACGCGCCGGAAATCGCCAGCGCCATGCTCCGCCGCCAGCAGGCCGAGGCCGTCGTTTCGGCGCGCGGCCGCATTGTCGAAGGCGCTGTCAGCATGGTCCGCCTTGCTTTCGAACAACTGGAGCGCGAGAACGTCGTCAAGCTGACCGAGGCCGACCGCGTCCGCCTGGTAGGCAATCTGCTGACCGTGCTGGTCTCCGACAACGAGACACACCCAGTCATTTCGGTGGACAAGACGAGCTGACCCGCCAGCCGCTTACTTTGCCCGCACGCCCCGGCAGGCCGGGAATGCGGAACAACCCCAGAAAGATTGGCCGGCGCTCTCCCCGCGCCCCGAAATGCGGCTGATCATGGCTTTCCCACAGCTTGGACAGGCCGGCGGACCGCCTCTAGCTGACGCCCCGTCACTGTCGGTCGCCTCGCGGGCAATCATCCGGCGCAGCGATTCGGCAGGCACCAGTCGAATCGCCCGGCCGGTGGCGAAGGCCCGCGCTTCGTCGGTAAAGCTGCCCGAGGTGACGATGAAGCAGCCGACCGCCCGTTCGGCCCGCATCACTGCCAAGAGCTCGCGAAGCACGCCAAGGTCGACCTTGTTCGCCTGCCATTGCTTGCATTGCACCAGATAGCGGTCGCGGCCCAGGTACATTTCGAGATCGACGGCGCTCTCCGGGCCACGGCCGCCCCGCTCGACGACCAGATAGCCCTCCTGCCGGAAGGCAGCCGCCACCAAGCCCGCGAATTCACCTGCACTCATGCTTTCCAGCGCACCATCCCGGGCGCCGGCTGCAAGCCCGGCCGACAACTTGCGCCGGCGCAGGCGAAAGATTCCGGCCAGCATCGTCACCGCACCGTGCAGCGCATTGTCGAGCCAGGACTGTTGTCGGCGGGCCATGATGGGTCGAAAAATGAAATCCAAATATTCTGATGGCAAGTCGCTCCGGCGGCAAGCGATCCTTTTCCTTTTCGGGAAATGAATTTGAAAAATGGCCATTTTTTCGGGCCGACCGTAGCATTCGGGTCGAGCTTGCTATAGTTCCCCCTTCCCCGAACACAGAAACCAACAGCGATGGAAACCATCCGCATCCGCGGCGCGCGGACCCACAATTTGAAGAACATCAACCTCGATCTGCCGCGCGACCAGCTGATCGTCATCACCGGCCTGTCCGGCTCGGGCAAGTCCTCGCTCGCTTTCGACACGCTGTACGCCGAGGGCCAGCGGCGTTACGTCGAATCGCTGTCGGCCTACGCCCGGCAGTTCCTGCAGTTGATGGAAAAGCCCGATGTCGACCTGATCGAAGGCCTCTCGCCGGCGATTTCCATCGAGCAGAAGGCGACCTCGCACAACCCGCGCTCGACCGTCGGCACCGTCACCGAAATCCACGATTACCTGCGCCTGCTGTTCGCCCGCGCCGGCACGCCCTACTGCCCCGACCACAACCTGCCGCTGGAAGCGCAGACCGTCTCGCAGATGGTCGATACCGTGCTCGCCCTGCCGGCCGAAACCAAGCTGATGATCCTCGCCCCGGTGGTTGCCAACCGCAAGGGCGAGCAGCTCGACCTGTTCGCCGAACTGCGCGCCCAGGGCTTCGCCCGCGTCCGCGTCGACGGCGCCGTCTATGAAATCGACGGCGTGCCCAAGCTCAACAAGTCGCAGAAGCACCACGTCGATGTTGTCGTCGACCGCCTGAAAGTCCGCGACGACATGCGCCAGCGCCTGGCCGAGTCCTTCGAGACGGCGCTGCGCCACGCCGAGGGCCGGGCCATCGCGCTGGAAATGGACAGCAACGTCGAGCACCTGTTCTCGGCCAAGTTCGCCTGCCCGGTCTGCTCGTATGCGCTGCAGGAACTGGAACCGCGCCTCTTTTCGTTCAACAACCCGATGGGCGCCTGCCCGAAGTGCGATGGTCTCGGCGTCATCCAGTTCTTCGACCCCAAGCGGGTCGTCACCCAGCCGGCCGCCTCGCTGGCCGGCGGCGCCATCCGCGGCTGGGACAAGAAGAACCAGTTCTACTTCCAGATCATCGAATCGCTGGCCGACCACTACGGCTTCTCGGTCGACACGCCATGGACAGAATTGCCGGAAAAAGCCCGCCAGCTGATCCTCTACGGCTCGGGCAGCGAGGCGATCAACTTCCGCTACCTGAACGAAAAGGGCACCCGCTTCGACCGCAGCCACAGCTTCGAGGGGATCATCCCCAACCTCGAACGGCGTTACCGCGGCAGCGAATCGAATGCCGTGCGCGAGGAATTGTCGAAATACGTCAGCAGTTCGGCCTGCCCGAGCTGCGCCGGCACCCGCCTGCGCGTCGAGGCGCGGCACGTCCGGGTCGGCGAGAAGACGCTGCACGAAATCAGCCGCCTGCCGCTCGGCGAGGCACGCAACTATTTCAACTGCCTAACCCTGACTGGCGCCAAGGCCCAGGTCGCCGACAAGATCCTGAAGGAAATCACCGCCCGCCTCAGTTTCCTGATCAACGTCGGCCTCGACTACCTGTGCCTCGAACGCTCGGCCGAAACGCTGTCCGGCGGTGAGGCGCAGCGCATCCGGCTGGCCTCGCAGATCGGCTCAGGGCTGACCGGCGTCATGTACGTTCTCGACGAGCCGTCGATCGGCCTCCATCAGCGCGACAACGACCGCCTGCTACAGACGCTGAAGAACCTGCGCGACATGGGCAACACGGTTTTGGTGGTGGAACATGACGAGGATGCGATTCGCAGCGCCGACTACGTCGTCGACATCGGCCCCGGCGCCGGCGTGCATGGCGGTTCGATTGTCGCGCAAGGCACCCCGGCCGAAGTCCAGGCCAACCCGCTGTCGATGACCGGCGACTACCTGTCCGGCCGCAAATCGATTGCGGCCCCGAAAACGCGCCGACCGGTCGATCCGGACAAGCAACTGGTCGTCGTCGGCGCCCACGGCAACAACCTCAAGGACGTCACGCTGGAAATTCCCGGCGGGCTGCTGACCTGCATCACCGGCGTTTCAGGCTCCGGCAAGTCGACGCTGATCAACGACACGCTGTACGCCGCGGCCGCCAAACACCTCTACGGATCGACGACCGAACCGGCGCCGCACAAGGAAATCGTCGGCCTCGACCTGTTCGACAAGGTCATCAACGTCGACCAGGCGCCGATCGGCCGCACCCCACGTTCCAATCCGGCGACCTACACCGGCCTGCTGACGCCGATCCGCGAACTATTTTCGCAGGTGCCGGAATCGCGGGTCCGCGGTTACGGCCCGGGCCGCTTCAGCTTCAACGTCAAGGGCGGGCGCTGCGAGGCCTGCCAGGGCGACGGGATGATCAAGGTCGAGATGCACTTCCTGCCCGACATCTACGTCCCCTGCGACGTCTGCCACGGCAAGCGTTACAACCGCGAAACGCTGGAAGTCCAGTACAAGGGCAAGACCATCCACGACGTGCTCGGCATGACCGTCGAGCAGGCGCGCGAATTCTTTGACGCCGTGCCGGTGGTTGCAAGGAAGCTGCAGACGCTGGTCGATGTCGGCCTCAGCTACATCACCCTCGGCCAGAGTGCGACCACGCTGTCCGGCGGCGAGGCACAGCGCGTCAAGCTGGCGCTGGAGCTGTCCAAGCGCGACACCGGCCGCACCCTGTACATCCTCGACGAACCGACCACCGGCCTGCATTTCCAGGACATCGAAATGCTGCTCAGCGTACTCCAGCGCCTGGCCGCCAACGGCAACACCATCGTCGTCATCGAGCACAACCTCGACGTCATCAAGACCGCAGACTGGATCGTCGACCTTGGCCCGGAAGGCGGCGACGGCGGCGGCCGCATCCTGGTCGCCGGCACGCCGGAACAGGTCGCCAAGTGCAAGGCCAGCCACACCGGCCGCTTCCTGAAGCCGCTGCTGGACAAGAAAAAATGAGCGACGCCGCCGGCTTCAAGGGCAAGAAAGGCCTGACCCGGCTGTGGAATGCGCTGGGTTACTCGCGTGACGGCCTGCGTGCCGCCTGGCAGAACGAGGCCGCCTTCCGCGAGGAAATCCTGCTTGCCGCCATCGCACTGCCGCTCGCCTTTTATCTCGGCAAGAGCAGCGTCGAACGGGCGCTGATGGTTGGCTCCGTGCTGCTAATCCTGATCGTCGAAATCCTCAATTCGGCCGTCGAAGCTGTGGTCGACAAGGCATCGCCAGAAAAAAGCGAACTGGCCAAGCGGGCCAAGGACATGGGCAGCGCCGCCGTACTGTTGAGCCTGCTCAACGCCGCCGCCATCTGGGCCTGCCTGCTCTGGCCTTGAGCCACCGCAGAGAAGAAGCTGTCGGCGGAGCCGATCAGAACAGGCGCGCGGTATACGGCTCGGCGGATTCCGTGCGGGCCTCGGTGTGTTCGCCGGCCAGCACAATCGTGTTGCGGCCAAGATGTTTGGCGTCGTAGAGCGCCTCGTCGGCCCGCTTCAGCGCGATTTCGATTGGGCATTCGCTGGCGTCGGCCAGGCCGATACTGACCGTGACCTTGACCGAACGCCCGTCCGGCAACGCAATTTCGGTTTCGGAACAACGCAGACGCAGGCGCTCGGCCAGTTTCGCCGCATCGCCCGGGTCGATTTCGGGGAACAGGAAGGCGAATTCCTCGCCGCCGTAGCGGCAGACCAGATCGGACTGGCGCAGCGCTTCGCGGACCAGGTCGGCGAAGGTCTTCAGCACCAGGTCGCCGGCGGCATGGCCGTAGGTGTCGTTAAGTTTCTTGAAATAGTCGAGGTCGGCCATCGCCACGGTAACCGGCCGCCGGTAGCGTTGTGCCCGCTGCAGTTCGACCTCGGCGACCTGCATGAAATGGCGGCGGTTCATCAGGCCGGTCAGGCCGTCCTTGTTGGCCAACTGTTCGAGCACATGCCTGACCTGCTCGTTCTGGATCAGCAGGGCGTGCTGTTCGCGAATCGCTTCTTCGACAGCCTGGATTTCCCGCATTGCTGTCGGTGGAAACTCAGGCGCCGGCTGGACGACGCTGAGGTTGGACAGTGCCCGGTCGATCGCCTGCAACGGCTTGATCAGGTAGCTGCGGACCAGAACGACGAAAACCAGCAGGAACAACCCGAACAGCAAGAGCACCGCCATCAGCTTGTAGCGGGCCAGCTTCATAGCCTCGGTGGCGACGTTGAGGTCGCTGGTCACCAGGTCGACGCCCTGGATCGAAACGTCGTCGACCTGCGTGCCGAGGCGGGCTGCCAGGCGTTGCCATTCGTCGTAGTAGGCGGCCGGGCGCCGGTCGTCGCGCACCGACTGACGGACGATTTCGCTGAGGAATTGCTCGGTCTCGCGCGCCAGCTGGGCGGCCGGCGGATGTTCGAGGATGCTCGGGTGGCTGGCGATCAACGTGACGACGAACATCGACTGCTGGCGCGAGGCGTGCGAATTGACGGCAAAGATGCGCTCGCCTTCCTGGCGCAACTGTTCGAGATTTCGGGCCAGCCGCTGGAAGCGGATGATTTCCGGGACAGTCTGTTCTTGCAGGCGACTGGTGGCGTCGATCACGCGCTGCTGGTCGTGGGCGAGCAGCACAACGGCCGCGCCGAAAATGACCAGAAAAACGGCCGCCAGCAAGGCAAACGCCCGGCTGGCCGAAAAGCCCCGCTGGCGCTTGATCACGGCGGACACCGATAGTCTTTTCCGGCCGCCCGGCGGCACGAAGGAGCAGCAACGACAAATCGCATCAACTCACCCGAAATGGCAGAAAGCGAGAATTGATCCGATCATACGTCCCATTGCGCTTGATGCGATCAAGGGCTGCATTAATTTCTTCTTTCAGTTCCGGCCGCCGGGGCGAAATGCCGAAGGCAATATCGCCAGCCAATTCAGGAATGCGCATGACGACAGGCACCAGATCGAGTTGGCGGAAGGCTTCTGATTTCTGCAAGTTGAGTGCGCTGATCATCGGCACGACGGCCGCCTGAGCGCGTCCGGCGATCAAGGGTTCGCCGAGTTCCCCGTAGGTGGAGACATCGAGCGTGGCCCAGCCTTGCCGCCGGGCATAGTATTCCTGCTCCGAGCCGCCAACCACGGCGACCTTCAGCCCGGGCTGGCCTGGCTGCACGCCACGCGGGGCCAGCCACAGCGACAACGAGCGGTAATGCGGCTTGGCAAAAATCAGCTTGCCCTGGCGCTCGGGGGTTTCCTGCAGACCGACACCGGCGATGTCGGCCTTGCCCTGTGCCACGGCATCGACCACCGCGCCCTGCGTCGTCACGTCGAACAGGCACCGGGCCTGCATTTCCCGACACAGGGCGCGGACGATTTCGACATTGAAACCGGTCAGTTGCCCGCTCCGGTCGCGGTAGGAAAGCGGCGGCGCATCATCAAGCACCAGCACGCGCAGGGTCTGCCCGGAAACTGACGACTCGACACCTGCGGCCATGCCGACCGGCAGGACGAGACAAAGCAGAAGGAAGAGCAGCCGGCGAGGCATGGCATCACATGACGCGGAAATAATTGGACAGTATAGGGGCATACGTCCGTATGAATTCCCTAGTCATTACCCTAGGGCGCGGCCACAGCGACCGGGGAGGCCCCAAGGATACGTGGGGCGATCGCTTGCTTTACACGCCCAGGGACAGCTCGACCAATCGCCCCTGGAGCGGAAAGTAGATGGCCAGGCGCAGCGGCAGCGGGTCGCCGGCGAACAGGCCGGCGTAGCGTTCGAGCTGCGGCCGGTAGCTTGCGGCACGTTGCGCCAACTCGGCGTCGGGCAGGCGGACGGTCTTGTAGTCGATGATCCAGCGGTAGCCATCGGCGACGAAAATACGGTCGATCACGTGGTTGACCACCCCGTCGCCGTCGCGGCTGCTCCAGGCCTGCTCGGCACCAGCCTGCGGGTGGTCGGCCAGCAACCAGCGGCCGGCTTCGCTGGCCAGCGTCGTTTCCAGCGCGGCGACCACTTCGGCTGCCCCGTTTTCGGCCTCTGCCTCGCTGTGGCCCTGACCGCGCAGCCACCGACGATAGGCCGGCTGCAGGGACGCAAATGCTATCCCCCAAGGGGACTTCATGCCGGGTGCGCTCGCCCCTTTCTTCAGGCCATTTTTCACCAGCAGTTCCAGGCAGCGATGGACCAGCGTGCCGACCGATGCTTCGAGCGACAGGCTGCTTTCGGCTGCGTCGAGGTCGAGCGGGTTATCGGCGGGACGCAGGCCTTCGGGGATCGCCGCCAAAGCGTCCGGCAGACCGACGGTGCGCAGGCGGACGAGCGGTGGCACAAAGCTGGCCGGATCGATGCCGGCCGGTGCGGTCTCGACTTCGGGCCCGCCGGCCAATGCGGTGGCGAATGCCGGCTGCGCGACGCCAGGCCAGAGCAGTTTGAGCAGCGTGCCGGTGGCAGGCGGCTTCAGGCCGTCCTCCTTCGCCGCATCAGCCGTCGCCACGCCGACGAGATGCAGGCGGCGGATGGCACGGGTGGCGGCGACGTAGAGCAGGCGTTCGTCTTCGTGCGCGGCGCGCTCGGCTTCGAGTTTTTTCAGGTAATCGTAGGCGGTCGGTTCACCGTTGCCCACCCCTTTCTGCTTCATCGGCGCGACCAGCAGGTGCTCCTCGCCATCGGCGCCGGCCACTTCGTCCCAGAGCAGCAGTGCGCTGTCGTTGCCGCCGGTGCTGCGGTGCAGGCCGGGAAGGATCACGGTGTCGAATTCGAGGCCCTTGGATTTATGCACGGTCATCATCTGCACGGCGTCGCCGAGCGGATCGGAGGGCGCGTAGAGTTCGGCGGTGTGCGCAGCCAGGGTATCGGCGTCAAGATTGCCGGCAGCGACCAGGCGGTCGACCAGCGCAAAGAAGGCCTCGACGTCCTTCAGGGCCTCCGGCACCTCCAGGCAGCGCGGGCCGCCGAGCATCAGCCAGACGCCTTCCAGCCAGCGCCGCGGATGCTGGCGGCCACGGCCGGCGAAGGCAGTGTGCAGCACCTCGCGCAAGTGCCGCAGGCGCTGCCGGCCGTCATCCGAAAGACGGGCGAGGCGGACCTCGTCCTGCATTACTTGCCAGATCGTCGACCGCTTGTCGTCGGCAGCCAGCGCGTGCAGGTCGGCCAGCGTCAAACCGCACCACGGGGCGCGCAGCAGCGCCAGCCAATGGACGCGATCGGCGCGGTGATGCAGGGCACGGAACAGGGTCAGCAGATCCTGCACATGCTGGCGGCCATCCAGCCCTTCGATGTCGACGGCCTGGAAGCGAAGGTCCGGGGCGCTCCGGCGGATTTCGGCGACCAGCGCATCGAGGTGACTGCGGGCGCGGACGAGCACGGCGATGCGCTCGTCCGCCGCCTCGCGGCGGGCCTGCTGAATGATTTCCAGCACGCGGCGCGCTTCTTCGCCGGCCGCATCGCTGCCTTCGCGTTCGATGACCGAATGGACGACGACCGCGCTGTCGCCCCTCGGCGGCCGGGTGGCGGCCGATTCGGCGTAGCGCACGGCACCGGCCTCGGGGCAGTCCTCAGCCGGGAAGATGCCCGGGAAGGCGGCATTGACCCAGTCGACGATCCCCGGATACGAGCGGTTGTTGCGGAACAGGCGCAGGTGTTGGAGCCGGAGATCGCCGATGCCGCGCTCGCGGACACGCAGGAAGAGGCCGACGTCAGCCTTGCGGAAGCGGTAGATCGACTGCATCGGATCGCCGACCACGAACAGCGTCCGGCCGTCATCCGGCATCCAGCCGCGGGTCAGCTTCTCGAGCAGCCCGACCTGACTCGGGCTGGTGTCCTGGAATTCGTCGACCAGCAGGTGGCGGATGCGGTAATCAAGCGCCTGCGCCAGATCGGTCGGCGCCTCGTCATCGCCCAGCGCCAGTCCGGCGCGGGCGGCGATTTCAATGAAATCGACTTCGCCGGCTTCCTGGAAGGCCAGCCACAGCTGGCCGGCGGTCAGCCGGAGCAGGCGCGAGAAGCATTCGACGGTGGCCCACTCGGCCTCGCTCAGTTCCGGCTGCGGCAGGCCTGGCAGCATGGCCAGCGCCTCCTCCAGCCCGCTCACGCCGCGCAGGTCGGCGAGCAATTCGAGCATTGCTTTTTTCTGCTCGGCGAATTCGGCGCCGGCCGGAAAACCGAGGCGCTTGTCGACGGTCTTGCGCAGGGTTCCGGTGCCGGTCAGCAGCAGCGTGGCTACTGCCTGCCAGCGAGCCAGATCGGCAATTGCTACGGTCAGCGGCAAATTCCAGTCAAAAATGGCATCCAGCGGACCCGGCGCATTGGCGGCAGCGAAGCGGGCCAGCGGCATCATCAGCGACTGGATGCGGTGGTCGAGCAGCTTGCCGACGACCGCCAGATCGCGTTCGATCAGCGCCGCGAAGGCGGCTTCGACCTCCACCTTCATCGCCCCGCTTTCGATCCGCGAGGCGTGCTGCAACCACTGGTCGCGGCGGCCGAGCATGGCGACCAGCAGCCTTTCCAGCCGGCCGGCATTGTTGTCCATGAAGGCCAGCGCCGCGGCAACCACCTCGGCGTCCGGCGTTCCGGATTCGACCATTTCCAGCGTCCGCCGCGCCGCCGTCGCGTAATGCGCCTCGGCGTCCTCGCTGACGCCGGGCTGGCTGCCGAAGCGGCTGAGGTAGGGCATCTGCCGGGCCAGGCTGGCGCACAGCGCGTCGATGGTCGTGATGCGCAGGCGACCGGGATGGCCAAGCAGTTGCCAACCCTGCCCGGCATCGTGGGCCAACACCTGGCGCGCCAGCTCGAAGGTCAGCCGCTTGTGCGGCTGCGCCGGCATCTCGCCTGCAGCGGCACGCTCCAGGCTGCCGAGGAGGCGGTCGCGCATCTCGGTCGCCGCCTTGTTGGTGAAGGTCAGCGCCAGCACCTCTTCCGGTTGTTCGACGACGGCCAGCAGCCGCAGGTAGCGCTGCGTCAACAGTTCCGTCTTGCCGGCACCGGCAGGCGCCTCGACGATAAAGGAGGCGACCTCCAGCGCCTGGCGGCGGGCGAGTTCGTCCTCGGCAAGGCGCTCAGCCGCAGCGCTCAACGCTCACCTCCAGCCAATCCGAGCAGCTGGCGGATGGCCGGCAACAGATCGGCCAGATGCGCCTTGGGAACGAAGGCATTGGCCCCCAGCTTGACCATCACGCTGCCCTTGGATTCGCCGATGGTGCCGGAAATCAGGATCACCGGCAGCGTCGGCCAGCGTCGCTTCATATAGGCAAGGTTTTCGGGAAAATAGATTCCCGGTACGGCATAGTCGGACAGGACGATATCCCAGCCGCCTTCTTCCAGCGCGGCCAACATCGCTTCCCGGCTATCGACCCAGCGGCAGCGAAAGTCGAGGCCGCTGCGCTTCAGCGCGCGTTCGACGAGCAGGAAATCCGCCTCGTTGTCCTCGATGTAGAGAATCGCCAGCTGGGCGCTCATCGCCCTCTCCCGTCGGTCAATGGCCGCCCGCGCATGTTCAGCCTTTAAGCTTGCGGGTCAGATCGGCCAGGGCCTGCATCTGTGTGGCGATCTGGCGGATCAGCTTGGCATCGGTCAGGTTGCCGTCGGCATCGAAAGCGCCGGCAAAGGCGCTGGCGAAGACTTCAGGCTTGTTGACCACGTGCAGGTCGAGATACACGCAGACCTGGCGCAAATGATACTGGGCCCGCGAGGTGCCCATGCCGCCGCCGGCCCCCATCATCGCCGCGGCCTTGCCGGCGAGCAGCGCGTTGTCCGGTTCGCGCGACAGCCAGTCGAGGGCGTTCTTGAGCGCGGGGGCGATCGAGTAGTTGTATTCCGGGCAGGCCAGGACCAGGGCATCGGCGGCGCGCGCCTGGTCCATCAGGCGCTGGACGGCGACCGGGCGCTCGGCGAGATCGACGTTGTAGAAGGGCACCGCCGAGAGGTCAGCGATTTCCAGCGAGACGCCTTCCGGCAATTCGGCCATCGCCGCCCGCAACAGGCCGGCGTTGGTCGATTGGCGGCGCAGGCTGCCGCAGATGCCCAGCAATTTCAGTTCGCGCATGATCGTTCTCCTGATTTTCAGTTGGCCGAGGTATTCGATTCGGCGGCTGCGGCCAGCAGGCGGCGCCGCTCGGGCAGGCGGAGCAGGGGCAGGACTTCGCAATATTGCAGCCCCTTTTCGTCGGCAAAGACGACGCCGGCCCGGCCGGCCTTGACCTCGCTGGCCACGGCGTGCAGACGCTCGCGCCAGTGAGTAATGACGGCGATCCAGTCGGGAAATTCCGCCGGATCGAAAATTTTCTGCTTGTCGTCGCCGATCCCCTGGACGCCGGGGAGGATGTCCCTTTCGTCGGCGATGCCGGCGAAGCCCGGCTTGTCAGGCAGGACCTTGGCGAAAACGACGGCCGCCACCTCGTCATTGACCAGCGCGGCGTAGATCGGCAACTGCGGCTCCGTGATCCGCTGCCCGGCCCAGTTTTTGGTATCGATGGCGGCGCCGGTCTTGTAGTCGATGATGACCTGCCGGCCGTCGGCCAGTTGGTCGATGCGGTCGACGACCATGCGCACCTTGATGCCCTCGATCTCGACCTCGGCCGGCTGCTCGCAGGCGATGACCTCGAAGGCCTGGCCGCGTTTGTCTTCGACGGCCAGCCAGAGGTCGAGCAGCTTGGCCAGGCGGACCGCCTCAAGTTCGCGGAAGCGGGCCGGCAGGGTTGTCCGGCGGTCGAGTTCGAAAGTCTGCAGGGCCTTGGCGACAGCCTCGGCGATGGCTTCCTGACGGGCGCCCCCGGATAGCGCCGCAAGCGCCTCCGACGAGGCCACCGCTGTCCATAAGGCTTCCAGTGCTTCATGAACCAGCGTGCCGCGGGCGGCCGGGTCGAGGCCCTCGACCGGCTCGTCCATCGCCTCGCCGCCGAGCCGGAACTGGTAGTAGGCCCAGGCCGGACAGATAGCCTGGGCGCGCAGCAGCCAGCTGCCGCCGGAAACCTTCTCGCCCGCGGCCACCGGCGGCGCCAGCGCGTCGTCGAGCAGAGCCAGCGCCGCCGGAGCCTCGGCGGCCAGTTGGCCGGCCACCGTGACCACCTTGCCCGGCACTTCAGCGGCGCACGAAATGCCGGCGATCAGCGGGCTCGGGCGCAACACCCGGTTGCCATCGGCCTGCGCCCAGGAAAAGATGACCGTCGGCGCCGAATCCAACAAACGGGCGTGCACCCGCTGGGCGAAATCCAGTTCGACCTCGGCGCTGGCGTGCGCCGACCCCGCGCTGCGCTGCAACTCGGCCGGCAACAGCGGGCTGGGCCGGGGCGGCGGCGGCCACAGGTCGTCGTTCATGCCCATTACCCACAGCGCATCGAATTCGAGACCGGCGCTTTCGAGCACGCCGAGCACCTGGATCGCCGGCCGGCCGCGCGTTTCCGGCTGGAACAGCCGCTGCCGGCAAAGTTGCGACAAACGGCGCACCGCTTCGGCAAAGGCCAGCGGGCCGAGCAGGACATCGAGCCGGCCAAGGCCGTCGAGCACCTCGCCAAAAGCGCGGTGGGACTGGAATTCATGGCTGGACAGCGGGCGGTCGCCCGGCCAGCCGGTCGCCTGCAGGCAGGCCCGGAAAACGCCGGCCCATTGCCCCGGCAACAGCTTCCGGCTGGCCGTACTGGCCGTGGTCACGAAGGCGTCGAGCGCCGCCACCGTCTGCGGGCAAAGAGGCGGTTCGCTCTCGGCCAGGCGCCCGGCCAGCCGGAGCAAGGCCGGCAATGTGGTGAAATACGGCAGGTCGCGGCGCAGTGCCGCATCAAGCCGCGCCCGGCCATCGGCCTCGGCTTCGGCGGCCGACCAGCCGCTGGCCAGCAGCAGTGCCGACAAGCGGCTCTGCTCGACCTTGGCCCGGCCGCTACCGAGCGCCAGCAGATCAAGGGCGACGCGGATCAGCGGCAGATCGGCCAGCGCCCGGCCCAGCGAAAAGTTGAAGCAGCGCGGCACTTCGGCCGTATCGGGACGGATCAGCGCCGGATGCAGCGCGTCGTCGAGCAAAAACTCCAGCCGGTCGCGCACGCCGGCCAGATCGGGCGCCACGATGCCCAGCCGGCAGGCCGGGCTTTCGGCCAGCCGGGTCTGCGCCCAGGCGACGACGGCTGAACATTCAGCATCAATGTCTTCACAAGGTCGAACACCACAAATGCTACGGTCGCCCCCTTTTTTTGCCCTATTTTCAAATTCGACGCCCCGCGCCGCCAGCGCCGCCATCAGGTCGCGCTCCAGAGGCGTATAGCGGTCGAAGCCGGCAAAGCAAATCGTCGTCGGCAAGGCGAAATGACCGGCCTCGATCAGTCCGATCACTTGCCGGTGCAGGCCGGCCGCATCGATCCAGCCGCCGCTCCGGCAGCGCTTTTCGAATTCCGCCTGCCAGCCGACGAACAGCCTTGCCTCGTCGGAGAGCAGCGCGCCGCCCGGCCTGAGTTTCCAGACGCGGCACAGCGCCTGCGCCTCGGCCGCCGACGCCGCCATGCCCTGGATGTCAAACAGCGGCGCCGCCTCGGTCAATGACCCGGCGATGACCTTTTCCCAGAGCAGGCGTTCGGCGAAAGCATCGAGCGCCACCGGCAGTTCGGCGACACCGGTCAGCATCGCTTCGTCGGCCAGACTGCCCAGCCACTGGCCCAGCGTCAGCGCCGGCCGGGTGCGCCAGACCGGCGCCGCGCCGGGCAACTCGCCGCGCAGGGTCTGCGCCAGGCGGGTCGTGGCGCACAGGGTCAGGCAATCGCTCAAGCCGGCCTCGAAACGCGGCGCTGATCGATCAGTAAGACGCCGCCGGCTGGGCCGGCTTGGCGGGTGCCGCGGGCTTGGCCGGAGCTGCCGGCGCAGCAGGCCTGGCCGTGGGCGAAGCCGGGGCAGCATCGCTGGCGGCCGGCCTGGCCTGCGACGGGGCGGCGGGCTTGGCCATCGGCACGGCCGGGGCAGCCGGCTTGACCGCATTGGCAGGCTGGGCGGGCGTGGCCGGTTTGGCCGGACCGGCAGGTGCAGCAGGAGCCGGCGCCGCCCCTTTGCTTTCCATCATGGGTTTGGCGGGGCTGGCCGGACGGGCTGGTTCGGCTGCCAGCGACTTGCTCGCCGGAGCGGCAGGCTTGCCGGGCGCGGCTGGAGCGGCCGGTCGAGCCGGTTCTACGTTCGCCCTAGTCGTCTGGCGAGCCGGCGGCAAGGCCATAGGCTTGGCGGCCTCGGGCGCCGGGCGTGCGGCGGATGCCGCAACACCATTGCCCACGGTGATCTTGCCGCGCAGCTTATCCACCAGATTGTCGGGGAAATTCGGAATGTTTCTCAACTCGCCGACGGACTTGAACGGGCCATGCTCCGAACGATATTTGATGATCGCTTCCGCCCTCGCTTCGCCTATACCCTTCAGCGAATCCAGCTCTTCCTTGGTCGCCGTGTTGATGTTGATCTGAGCCAGGGCCACACCGGCCCACAGCAGGCAGGAGGCGGCAACCATCAGGAAACGTGATTTCATGCTTTGTTCTCCGCGAAAGTGAGTGACGCAGTATGCCATTCGCCGGCCGTCGCCCAAAAACAAAAAGCCCTGCCGAGGCAGGGCTTTTCGGGAAGCAGTGTCGGCTTACTTGGTGCCGATGACTTCGATGTCGACGCGGCGATCCGGCTGCAGGCAGTCGATCAGGGCCTTGGTCTTGGCGTTGCCCTTGCACTTGTCGCCGGTGACCGGCTGCTTTTCGCCCTT
>Ga0075163_10000221_pt1 | contig 69199 bp, 60 predicted proteins | sample JI1023141ADNA_FD_71478 | JGI IMG/M metagenome (GOLD analysis project Ga0075163, IMG submission 71478) | Wastewater effluent complex algal communities from Wisconsin, to seasonally profile nutrient transformation and Carbon sequestration -... | ecosystem: Engineered > WWTP > Effluent > Algae... | reverse complement strand
ATTGAGGCATCATATAGATTACGATTAACTGCGACGCAGATGTTTCTACTGTAAGTAAGGCAAACTTTTACGCCATTGAATCCGAAGTAATACAAAGCACTTTGCGGATCGCTGAGGGTGTCAGGCCCCGCTTTTAATGCCCTCGTTGTTATTCTTGGCTCTCCAATGAGTTGCACGACTTCTTGGGAAGTTTTGCCCTTGACTAAATCGCTCAGCTTGCCATATATAGCCATTTCTTCCATGGCTTCCATGTCGCTCCGCCAGTAATCACTGGCGTCTGGCTGAAGGTAGATATCGTTTAATTTCTTGAACGTAGCGGAATCTAGTTTGCGCAACCATAGTTCGCATATAAGGTCTATTTCAAATATTGGATGGATGCAGTGATTTGACTTGTTTCTACAGGCATCGGCTATCCAATTACCTGCTGCGGCAGAGGTACATGAGTTAGAGACTGCTAAAAGAAGTAGGAGAAAGAGCGCGACTTTTTTCATATAGGTGCAACGATAACCGACATTGATTGAGAAATAAACCTATGTTGTAGAGTTCTATGAATTGTCTAACACTGCTACCATGATAAAGAAAGTCATTACTGATGCTGATAGCAGCTGACAGAACCTAACGTAAGAGCTCAGAAATAGACTCCAAACTTTTCTTTCAAGCGAGGCAGAAATGCTGGATGACCTTAAGGGCAGAGCATTTGAATACTTTCGCAATGAGTGGAATCCGACCAATGGTCTGATTTCTGACAAGAATCAAAAGGGCTCTCCAGCCAGTATTGCGGTTCTCGGCATGGGCCTAACGGCTTATACAATTGCTTCTGAGTGCAGTCTGATGTTGCGTTCTGAAGCTGTTGCACGAACACTCGTAGCCCTCAAATTTCTAAAGTCGAGCCAACAGGGCCCTGAGGCGGATGCAACCGGATATAAGGGCTTCTACTATCATTTTTTAGACATGGAGAGCGGTAAACGAGCCTGGCAATCTGAAATTTCAACAATCGACACTGCCATACTGATGGCCGGTGTGCTCTGCGTGCAAAACTATTTCACAGAAGACTGTGAGGAAGAAAGAGAGATTAGAGAAACAGCTGATTTTCTCTATCAGCGCGTAGAATGGCCCTGGGCATTAAATGGTGCTGCAACCTTTTCTCATGGTTGGACGCCCGAGAAGAAGTTCAGTAGGCATCGTTGGAATCGAAATTATAGTGAAGCAATCATTCTCTACGCTCTGGCTTTGGGGTCGCCAAGTCATGCAGTAGTGCCTTTAGGCTACCTTCAGTGGACTGCTACATTTGAGACCACAAGTATCTACGACATCGAGAGTCTGCATGCCGGTCCGCTGTTCATTCATCAAATGGCTCATCAGTGGATTGATTTTCGTGGCATCCAAGATCGGTTCAATAGAGAAAAAGGTTTTGACTATTTCGAGAATAGCAAAAGGGCTACCTATATTCAAAGACAGTATGCAGTGGAAAATCCAAAACAATTCGCTGACTATGGTAAGTATTGCTGGGGGCTAACCGCTAGCAACGGCCCAGGACCAGCTCGTCGAACTATCAGCGGAGTTAAGAGAGTATTTTATAATTACAAAGCCCGCGGTGTACCTCAAGGACCAGACGATGGCACAATCTCACCATGGGCTGTGGTGGCATCATTGCCTTTTGCACCAGATATAGTGCTTGAGACTATTCAAAATATGATCGAAGAACTTGGGGCACAGGGCCTAGGCAAATATGGATTTGAGTCGAGTCAAAACAAGACCTGCAATGGTTGGGTCTCACCCTGGAAATTTGGATTAAATAAAGGTGCCGGGCTGATAATGATTGAAAACCATCAGTCGGAACTGGTCTGGAAATTGATGAAAGATTGTCTGTATCTACAAAATGGTCTTCGTGCAGCCGGTTTCAGTGGCGGATGGCTGCAGTAATAATTCTGTTGACTTCTCTTCTGACCATGATCAACTATCTTTGGCATACAAGTTACCTGCAATACAGTGCACGCATACGACTGCGATCATTGGCACTGAGATCAGTGGCACTGCTAGAAGCGAAGTACATCACATCGCTAGGGCTGGAGCTATGCCCTAAGCCCAGGCTGTGGCCTATTTCATGCAATGCCGTTGTATAAAACTCGTTCTTGTCAAAAGTCTTATCACCTGGTTTTATCAACAAAAATATTTTGGAAGTGCGCTGTCCTGAGCTATTGGTGCCACCGACGGTAACACCGCTAGCAAATGAGTGCACTAACTTGGATCTGTCATCAGTCCAATCGCAAGAGAGGTCGCTATCAGTGGGTAGCGGCACAAATCTAAACTTGAGGACCCCGCCGCTGGCATCACCCCATGTATTGAACGCTTGTTCTACTAATTTGGCATAGTCAGGGCCATCTTTGGCTGCTGTGCCTCCGGCCGACCAGACAATTTTACTGCGCCAAATATCAGGAACACAGACTTTTACCGGCATGCGCTCTGGCCCATATACGCGATAATCTTTATCGCTCTCATTGGCCTTACCGGCTTCTTGTGCTCTGATTCGTTTAAAGTCATCTGCGTAATATTTGATTTCGTCTTTAATGGTGCTTACGTCGGACGCTTTAGGAAAACGGTCAACGTACATTTGCCTTGAGGCCTGCAGGCCTTCAAGATCACCGGCTAGGGTTTGGCACCACATCATGCCTTTAAGATAGTCTGCATTGCTGGGCTCTTCTGCCACCAGCGACTTATATTGCATCAGGGCATTCTTGTAATCTTTTGCTTTTGTGAGTGCCCAAGCATAATGACTTCTTTTCTGCTTATCGCTTGGAGCAGCGGCTGCCTCTTGACGAATTGTCTCAAGTGATTGGGAATCGATTACCGCGTTTGTAGGGCCAGCCTTCCACCGGGCCAGTTTTTTTCCCATTTCTTCGTTTATGGCTAAAGCTGCAGTGTCGTGAGGAAAACGCTTTTTGTTATCTTCAACCGTTGCTATAGCTCTTTTAAGGTCGCCACAGTAAGCATAGGCTTGTGCCAATTGAATCCAGGCTTTAGCCAATTTTGGATCGAGAATGACTGCTTTCTGAAAGCATTGCCAGGCCTCTTTGTAGCGTTTTAGCTGTGCGAATGCAAGGCCAAGATCGTATTGAATGTCGGCTTGGTTCGGGTCTAAGGCTGCTGCTTGCCAGAGTAGTTCGGCACTCTTCTGGGCATTTTCTGCCTGCAAAAACTGGACGCCTTGATTGGCCAGATCTACTGCTTTATCTTTGCGCTCAGCGCTAACTTCAGAGGCGAGAGCCGGTGAAGCCAATGTGATCAGTGTCAGGCTTGCTACAATGCTGCGGAATGATTTACTTGGCACGTGTTCTGCTTTCAAACGGTGAGCGACAATTATAAGCGATTAGTCATCATCGCACTGTACTGGCTCGATTACTTTGTCGCACTCAGGATCCCGTGGTTTCTCGTCCTTCAGGCCAGACATTACTGGCCCAATTCCCCCAATTATGGTGACAAAAGCCGGGCCTAACATTGGCATTAGGCTAGTGGCCATGCAAGCAAGACCAGCATTGATCATCGCTAGCCAGCCAAATTTCATTCTTATGTGATTCAGCCCACGTATAGACGAACACTGTTGTGTAAGAACAGTGCCATCTCGTCTTCGATAGAAGGTCACACACAAATCTCCCTCGTTTTCGCTTATCAGGGAAACTGCATCAGCTTTTGATAGCTTGGAGATGTTATAAACGTTTTTCTGGCATGAGCCACACCTACGAACTCTTTCATTGCCTTTCATCTTCGACCATTTGTATGGGCATTCATATTGGAGAGAAATTGCAAATAGCTTGTCGTCAGAAAGCTCAACCGGTTTTGACATTTGGTTGCTCCAAATAAGTGGCAATATTGACGCCTTATTAGAAAATTCCCTCAACCAGAATCTAACTAACCGAAACGCCAGAAACAGTCACAAAGCCTGACAATTTTGGCAAGTCCATGTAAAAATCGAGAATTAAGGTTAGTATTTGCCAGAGGCACTTTACAACTCGCAAAATAAGCTATACATTCTTTCTTGGCATTTTTATTGATTTCGCTTTCCAGCTTTAACGTCCTAACTTACTAATTGCTTCCCACGGCACTTCTTCTAAATCTCCAAGGGAGAAAACTATGCTTTCTTATCTCAGCGTTAAGCTAAGAGAATTGGCTTCTTTCAATCGTTCTCAGCAAAAGGCAATAACCTACAAACGGGCAATCAATTACTTTCCCAGTCAATCACTGTCTCCTAAAGCCAAGAATCCTCTTACTATTTCGCAGAGAATGCCCCTCCTCCCTCAACTAATCAATATTGAGGCGCAAAAGCTTTCTGGTTGCGTTAAGACAGAATCAAGCCGCTTCAAGTCACGCTCAGCCATGCTGTTATACAAAGGGCAGGTAATTGCCAGTGTTTACGGCAGCAAGAAGAATCCACAGCAACTATTCGGTCCAGAAGCCTATACCATGATTCTCAACGAACTTGGTTCAGTCCATGTAGACCTCTCCAGCTATATTCTTCAAGATGAAGTGGTATTGTCGGCAGCGTCAATGTTCCATGGGCAGGTGTTCAATCCCAAAGAGAGTGCTAGTGCCGTAGCCGCCCTTTCTGAGTGTTTAGATTATATCGATAGCTTTGCTGGTCCAGCTTCTATTGCTGTAGTAGATAAAGATGGCAATGCAGTTTGCTTGCTCTATGTCTTCGGCCACGGTGTCTTGGGAATCAATTCTCTCAACTCTTTGGTTAGCGAAAAAGACATTAACTCGCTCTGGCAGTACTTGAAGAAGCATCCAGAGTCGCAGATCATGGCAAATTCAATCATTGCCGACAATGTCTCTGTTCTGGGTCTGACATTTAGTCTAATGGGCCATAATCGCAAGCACTCCGCTCCAGCCAGTGTATGCGACCCTGAAGTTGCAAATCTAGTGGCTAAATATTCCTTCAAACCTACTGACCGAGCCCCTGGTGTTCAAGTCGATCGCTTTATCAGCACCACCGACAAGATCGCCAAGAAACCAAAAGTCGCCCTTGGTTATGCTACGTCTTACGACATTCACCATACTTGCTAGGGTTTAGCTTGCGCTTAGGTCTTTGATCTTCGATCTTCGAGCGTTGAGAGCAGCCCCAAGGTAACTGCCTCCCAAGGTAAAGCTTAGGGTGAGCAATATTGCCAGCAAGGTAAAGAGGGCTTTGTCGGGACCATAGTTAAACCAATTGCTATTGGCATTGAAATGCTCCACGCCTGAACTGAAGGCTCTGACCAATGAAGCCAGGGCCGTAAATCCAAGCCCGAGCATCAGGGGGGCCTGAACACAAGTCGATAGCAAAGCGGTAGCGGCTCGTGAGCTGGTTCGGCTAGCCACCGATAAAGCGAGACATTGACCAAAAATTGTATAAAAGAGTATTCCCGCGGCAAAAATAGCTGACTCTATGGTAGGCGTGGAGAAAGATGGAGAGGAGTGGTACTTGCCAGATAAAACTGTCATAAGCATGAAGCCGTTTATGAGTGCTGGTATGAAGAGCATTGCAAGGGTCGATTTAGCCATACTAGCTGCATTAAAAGTCTTGGGTAGCGCCTCACGGCACCAACCGGCAATAGCTGAGACAAATAGTGTCAGACCACCAGCGAGAGCGCTTACCAGCAATGCAGCCAAAGGACCAAGATAGTCGAAGCCGGTGAGCAAAACAAGTAGTGTTGTAGTCGTGACCGAGGCACTAACAAGAAAACGACGAAGATGACGTTGCTGAATTAAGAGAGAATACCAGAAGGCAAAGCCTGAGCCAATTGCAACGATAACCCCAGTCATGTGACTATCGATCAGGTCCCTCATAAATATGTTGGGGTCAACACCATTTATCAAGTAAGCGGCATAGGACGAAAACAGCGTGGCGGTCATGATATTGAACATTAGCACGAGAATAGCCGCGCTTGCTCCACTGAATGTATGGAAAACGCTAGCACCTCGACTCAGCAATGATTGTTTTGCCACAAGAGACTTATCGCCTGCAGCGACGCAAGCGTTCATCCATACCGACTCTTTAGTATGAGGGCTGGCCACTAACTGTGCCAGCGGCCTCAGGTCTTTAGGCAAGTGCTTCAGATGCAACACCTGATGCTCATCTGAACAACGCACGGTGACGCTCGGCTCTTGCTCGCAATGAACCGCTGGGGCAACCTCAATTTTTATTTTGTTGCACTGTTCTTGGTTCATTGATTACACATTCGCTTGTGTATTCATTATGCCCAATGGCAAGATCTTCTGCCAATCTCTGGCCATGGCGAACTGTTATTACTCGTAACCAAATTCGCTGAACAACCAACTTCTATATTCTTTGTTCTGAGCCTCAAGGTCTTCGCGGGTGAGCAAGCCCCGCATAAAGGCTTCGAAAATCAGCCTGGTGCGAGGATTATAAATCTCGACGCCGGTGCTTTCTTTTAGATATGAATCTTCGCCTTTGAGCAGTTTATTGAGCAAGTTAGAAAGTCGGTTCTGTGCACCACGGTATGAGATGTGCTCCTTTTGGGCGATGGCCTTGTCTGTGAGGCCAATAGCAATGTCCATAAGAGTTTCGAATTCAAGATCGCTAATAGCGCTAGACTTGTCTCTTAGCCGATGTCGCACTTCTTCAACCTTGGAAGTGACGTAAGGTAAGTCATCGATGATTACCTGTTCGAAAGCTTTAGCCAAAGTGGTGTCGTTTTCGCTTTTGAGAATATAGCCGTGAATGGCTTCATCAGGCACAATCTTTCCCAGCTCGCGAATATAGGCTTCATGATCAAACTGTGACCAGAACAGTATTTTAAGCGTCGGCAATTCTTTCCACATTTCTGCCGCTGCCTTAATTCCGTTCATGTTGGGCATGGCAATGTCCATCAGAACAAAATCTGGTCTAAGAGAGCCCGCTTTCTGGAGAGCTTCTTGGCCATCAGCCGCCTCTTCTAGTTGAATAAGAGGAATCTGCTGACTATCTAGCACCTGCCTCAACACCTCACCGCCATGCTGGCGGAGGCTAACCAGATCTTCTGCCACTAAAACTTTGATACCTGTATTCTGCAGCTCAGTTTTGCTCATGGTCGTTTCCTGCTAAAGCCTCGGCTGAATTTAGAGCTCCATTGACTTCAATTTTTACTACTGTTCCCTTCGAGGCGGCATCCTGAACCTTACTGAGGTTGTCACTCCAAGTAATTGTTGCCCCGATTAGATCGGCTCGCAGTCGCATATATCTTAAGCCTCGAGATTCGCCGCGGTCCTTCAGCGAAAAGCCTACGCCATCATCTATTATGCTTAATGTCAGTCGCTCGTCATTTCCTTCTAAGTTGACACGAATTGTCTTCGCCTGAGCATGCTTAGCAGCGTTATTGAGTGCCTCTTGCGCCAAGCGAAAGAGAAGCAACTCCTCAGTTTTGGTTAGACCTTCCAAATGCCTGTCTTCGATTGTCTTGAGAAAGCGACCTTGTATTCCATTCTTGTGGCAGGTGTCTCTTGTTAGTTGATCTAACGCTGAACATAGGCCAAGATTTTCAAGGACAGATGGAAAGAGGCTTTCCATAACCTCTCTAATGTGCTTGCCAGCAGTGTCTAAAGATTGTTCAATCGAAACAAGATTGTCTTTTTTTACTGGTTGAGAATCAGGCAAGGCTAGTACTTTCGACTTGATCAGTTTGATTTCGTTGAGCACCTGATCATGCAGATCAGAAGCTAACATTCGTCTATCTGCTTCGTCTTGCTTTAACAGTAGAAGTCTAGTTTCATTGAGCTCAGCATTTTTCATAGCTAGCTCAAAGTATCGGCTTGTTTGCCTTTCTTCTGCTTGCTTGAATGACCTGGCCATGAGGCCTAAAGCAAAGCTAATGGTGCTAGCTAAGAGACTGGCAACTAGACTTGCTGTTCCCGTAACTTGTGCTGTTAGCCAAGCAAAAAGAATGCCTAGTGCCGATAGTTGCAGGAAGACAAAAAGAAGATATTTTGACTTTACTCTCAGAGATGCTTCAAATGCAAGCAAACTCATAGCCACTGCCGAAGGTACTAGATACCAAATAGTGGCAAGTTCTGCTGTTTGTTTTAAGGCAAATACAAATGCTAGCTCCCTGTCTAAACTAGCCAACTCACGACCGGCCAATATGGCTATAATAGCGGCTAAAGCTGGTAATACTAATCGTGAAAGATTAGTTAGTGAGCTGGCAGGTGGCTGCCTGACACTCATTTTTTAACTGTTTTAACCGAGTCTGTTTTAGCCGAACCTGTTTTCGGCGAGTCTATTTTATCGAGATAAAACTTGGCTAGCCAATATTCGACTGAGTTAACAACACCATGTTTGCTAACAAACATAAACTTCTCACGGGCAACTGCCACGTCTCCGCGGCTATAAGCATCTAGCCCAAGAAAGGCCTGGCATTGCGCTAGATCATAAGTGCTGTTTTCAGCATGCTCTAGAAGTTTCTCCTGGTCTTCTTTACCAACAAAAAACTTAAAAACTGAATACGGCCAGAGCAGGCGATTCAACTTTTTCAAACTCAGCTCACTGAGCGATTTTGCTTGAATTGGTTGTTTTGAAAATTTGTAAGCAAGTACTGATAGACATGCGGCATGACCAGAGAAATCTGACTTCCATTGACTACGGTCCAGCCAGTCAATTGTGTTTTTGGCCAAAGCACCAGGGTTATCTAGCATTAAGTAGGCCCCTGCCCGATTTACCAGGGCATACTTATCGTCTTTACTCAAAGCCAGCGCCTGATCGAAATCAGCTATTGCTTGTTTTGGTCTAAAACTACGAAAATAGACGACACCACGAACTGTGTAGGCCAATGGATTTTTACTGTCTATTTTTATGGCTTGATTGAGGTCATTAATAGCAGCATCATACTTCTTGAGCTCACTATAGGCGGTGCCTCGGTCAACCAGAGCAGTTGCAGAATTGGATGCCTTAAGGGCTTGGGTAAACTCGTCAACTGCTAATTTGTATTGCTCTCGGTTGAGAAAGTCTTTGCCCACGGCATAGTGTCTGTCATACTCGGCAGAAGCTTGGGCCGCTGGCATAAAACTAGTGATGCAGACGGCTAACGACAAAACACTTTTGAGAATATTCATGGTTTTTCCCTGGACGCCACTTGCCAATTCTAGACCTCCCAGAGCAAAACAAGCCTTATTGTGAATCTTATCTTTAAAGCCATATGTTACTGCTGCTTTACAAGCTTCGCGTGGTTATCGGCCACCTGCTTCATAACCGTGGTTATGGGTATGAAATTTATGGCGTTTATTATTATTCTTGGGGGCTGATGTGCAGGGTGGTTGGTCTAATGCAGATAGTGATTGGCAGCTAAAGCGGCTCCAACATGATTCGGTCAAAACTGTAGACAAAGCTGTGCAGACTATGCGTGGAGTTCTGCAGGAAGACATTATCGCCCACGGCCAAGAATACGAGAAAATGTTTGGCAAGTCTTCGGCGCAATACAACGAGTATCTCAACATGGTTATGGAGAAACTCGAACAGCTGGGTGTTGCACCCAAACAGGTTATTGAATGGCTCAATCAAGCAGCTTCTGATGGCGCAATACCAGTCAGTCAGTATGGAACAGATCGCGATTCTCAGTCTGAGACCATACCGCAGATACGTGCTGAGCCAATTCCGTATGACCAGCAACTACAACCACAGGTTGATTTTGATAGCTTCGCTCGGCTCGAGGCTGCAGCGTCGCAAGCTTTGGCCGTTGGTACTAATCCGACTCCAGCGTCCGCTTTACCATTCTCGGCTTTTCCGGCGGCCCAGGTGCCAGCACCGTTGCCAACTCCAACCTCTTTTCCTTCTGCACAGCCTGATTCGAGTCAGTCTCCAAACCATTCCGGCCTGCAGGCGCCTGCTCCTACTACCCAACCGACATTTCAATCTTCATTACTGAGTAATTCTGCCGCTTGGGGTTCGCCAACGCCGGGTCAGACTCCTACTAAGCCAGCAGCTGTAGCTGAGGCCTGGGGTTTGGGAGATTCGGTTGAGAGTGAGCCCGCTAATCAATCTCCCGCTTCTGCATGGGCCTCGACGCAGCCTGAGTCTCCAGCTACTTCTCCTAAGAGCACCTCTAGTTGGGGAACCCCAGAACCAAACAATTCCAATAGCCTCAAATCAGCTCTCGGTATGGCTGCTTCGCCGGTTGTCCAGTCTGTCAGTCCTAAACCACCGGAACCGGCGGAGGAAGAGTTTAACTATGAGACAACTTGGCAAGCGGTTCCCGTTGCATCAGCGCCATTTTCGCCAACAACTACGACTAATCTAGTGCCACAGGAACCGGCTTGGAGTGCCGCTCCTGCTCCTAGTGCTCCGTCCGCGCCACAAGTATCACCTTGGAATGCTGCTCCTGCTCCATCTGCTTCAGTTCCTTCTGCTCCTGCTGCGCCGCAAGAACCAGTTTGGAACGCCGCTCCTGTTGCTAGTGCTCCGGCGGCGCCACAAGCATCAGCTTGGAGCGCTGCTCCCGTGTCTCCTGCTTCAAGTCCAGTGGCGCCCATATCGCCAATTGCGCCGGCAAACAATTCGGTCAACCCAATTGCTATCACCGCTCAAGGAAATGCGCCTAGTACTAGCTCCAGTCAAGCCTTCACACAGTGGGGGGCGCCTACAAGCGTATCTCCTCCGTCGCAGCCGACAGCACCGGCTGAGTCTCCCTGGTTGACTGCAGCACCTTCAGCATCGCCAGCGCCGGTCGCTGCAACGAACCCAATAGGTTCCTCTGGTCCAGGATGGGCCTCAAGTGCGCCGACTACTTCTGCCGCGGCGCCTTCAAACCAGGCACAACAAGTCGCTCCCACTTCAACTGCGGGGTGGGCTTCTCCTGCGATCCAATCTGCCCCAGCCGTAGCTTCCCCTGCACAAAATCAACAAACGCCAGGCTGGCACGCCGCCCCAGTATCCTCGGTTACGGCACAAGTTCCAATTTCTGTTCCTGTTCCTGTTCCTGTTCCTGTTCCAGCTCCTGTTCCAATTCAGGCTCCTGCTGCACCAGCAGTGGCATTGGCCGAGTCAAATTGGAACACTCCCGCGCCAGGAACCCAAGCGGCCGCGCCTGAACCGCTAGTGGTAGCGCCCGAACCCGAGTCGCCATGGACTGCTGCGGCTCACTCGCTTGCTGCAGAATCTCAGTGGGCCGCACCACCATTCCCGATACCCTCACCGACTCTTGGGCCCGCACTGACACCTGCATTGATGGCAGGGCCGATGATGGCGCCGATTTCGCAAGCGGCACCATTGCCACCTGCTCCCGCTCCTATAGCTGCTCCAGTTCCAGTTTCTACTCCAGCACCACTGCCGTCTCCTGTTTCTGCCCCAGCTCCCGTTCGACCGTCGGCTCCAGCACCAGTGACAACACAAGCTCCTGTATTCGCGGCACCTCAGGTGTCGCCAGTGGCCGTGCCACCATCACCTTGGGGTGCGGTTCCTGCTCCCGCTCCTGTCCCTGTTCCAGCTCCAGTTCCAGCTCCAGTTCCCGTTCCAGTTCCTGCTTCGGCACCATTTCCTATGCAAGCTGTAGCGCCAGTGGTTTCGGTTGCACCGGTGATACCTGTAGCCACTCAAATGCCAGCCAATGACCAGTCTCCAACCAGTCCGACGACGCGACCGAGTTTTGGTGGTTGGCCAGCTGGACCGGTGCCCAATCCTTATGCGACCCAAGATGCAATGCAGAGACCGTCTCAACCGCAACAACAACAGCCAGTGCAGCAGCCACAACAAATGCAGCAGCCACCATCACCTCCTACATATGGTTGGGCACAGCCTCAACAACAACAGCAGATGCCCACCCACCCAATTGCTGCTCCGCATTATCAGAATCCTGGAAATGGTAATGGCAATGGAAATGGTAGTGGTGGCAATGGCCATCAAATGCAGAGGCCAGAAGAAAGAGAAGAGCCGAGTTATGATCCTGCTACAGCCTGGGACTAGCAGCTAAGCCCTGTTTCTACGGCAGCAGCATTGTCATCTTTTCCACAAATTGTTCTGGTGGCAAGTAGCCGGAAATGCTAGTCACCAATTTACCCTGAGCATCTATCACTAAGACCGTTGGATAGCCGCTAATTTTGTATGGTTTCAATTCGGCTGCGTTGATGCTGGCATGAAGTTTGAGCCAAATAAATCGATCACCCAGCTCTGACACCAAGCCTGGGTTTTGGAAGGTCTCATGCTCAAGACGGTTACACCAGTGGCAATTGTCAGTGTATACATCAACGATGATGAGCTTATGTTTCTGTCTGGCCGAAATCTTGCTGTTATTTAGATTCGACTGCCACTGCAATTGCCGCTTTGCTGAATCAACTTTATGCTGTGGATGAGCTAAACAATTGACTTGGCAAGTACCGTTCAAAGTAAGGAGCAGCGACAATATCAGGGTGGGTCGCATCTAGTCAGCCACTCGATTTTCGCTAGAGTGTCTAACGACTTTGGCACCATCGCTTATTGATTGAAAATCAGGATGGGCCGATATTGAACAGTGGTCTTCGCTCTCTACCCAAGCTTTAAGGCTATCGAGGCGGCGACGAATATCCTTGAGTATTGATGAGCCTGCTACTTCTTTAGCAAAAGGCAACCATACTTTTGGCTCACTATAGGTGTTTAACTTAACTTCGGTTCTCTCGCCATTGCCAAGCGGAGTCAATATCCATGAGCCTTCAAAGGCCTTTAGTTTCTCTGAGGAAAGTAAGGCAAAATCTATGCGCTTGTAGGGTGTTTCTACTTCTTTGTAGGTACAGTGTGCATTACCGATCACTGGAAGTTCACTAAAGTGTTCATCCATAACCGCTACACCGTCATGGTGTGAAACTACTTTTCTTCTGTGTGGCTCTTGAACACGTGAATGCTGAATTGCTTCAAAAACCGCTTTGGGAGAGGCATCTATTACTACGCTTGACTCTACTCCACGATGTGCTTTTGGGACAGCGAAGGCTGCACTACTGCTAGAGGCAGCTACTAGTACCAAGGCGAGAAGCAATTTATTTAGTCTTGTTGTCATCACGTTTGTTCTGAAAGGATTTCAAAAGGATTCCAAAAGGATTTCACTGGCCATAAATGGCCAAACCAAGCTGTCAATTCGCAACTATTATTGCTCATTGCTAATGATAACTGTGCGTTGACAATATTTAGGAGTTTTTAAAATAACAGATGTCAGCATATAGCTATTTGATAGCGAAACATTATTCACGAAAAAGCTCATAAGCTTTTGCTTGTTTACCTAAGCGAACAAGAGCGCGAGTAATACTATAATGGTGACGATATTTCTGATTTGAGCGTTGAGGATAAACCATGAACCGGCAATTTATACTTTCAAGAGCAAACTCTTTGAAAGGCCTGGCCATTGCTGCTTGGTCATGGGTTATCGGTTATGCCTTACCTGTGCTGGCTCAGAAGCAACCAGCTGGAACGGTTATTGCAGCTGAAGTGAAAGGGTTGCCTACCCATGAGAACAGCGGATTTCTTGACGGTCTATTCACGACAATTAACTACGTAACTGGCTTTGCTCTCGCTGGAGCCCTGATTTTTGGATTGATTTGGCTTCTACAGCGTCGCAATGTGGCAGAAGATGCAGAGCAGGAAGCTACCCCAGCCTCTGAAAATAGCGACTCTACAGCTGGTGCTCCAGAGTCAGATGCTAACAAAGAAGAAACTTCTGCAGCAGATTCTAAGAGCACTGAAGAATCAGCTGAGAACAGCGAAGACAAAGCAGCTAACTAATTCTCACTAAGATTCGATAGTTTAGCTTGGGCTATAGCTCCGGCTGAATTGGGGTCTGTGAATCGCATTGAAATTGCCACCATTTCACCATTGTCGGTTGGAATGGTTGTAATTCTAAGTTCGACTTCGTCTTCTTCGACTCGCGTCGTAAACTTCTTGTCTTGTGGTTTCACAAGTTCTTGAGGATTCAGACCGGCAATGACTTTATACGAACCAACTAGCGCTCCATGTATCTCTAAGGGCAACATACAATCAGCTAAAAGTTCTCCATGGAGGAAGTAGCGCAGTGAGACACCGCTAACATCAGGTTCTAGGTGAATATCAGAGCAGCGTTTCTGTGTGGCCTTTCCAATAATTTCATGAGCCAACAGCATTACCGAAGCATTCTGTGCTTCTTTCATGCGATTGATGTCAGTCTCTTCTTCACTCCCACCGAGTTCTGACTCAACAACATCCTCAAGCAGCTTTCGGCTAGCACTAGCATTCATAGCACCAAGACTAGATTCGATTAGATGGCTAGTTACATTGGCGACGGCAGTTTGCATTGCATTTTCAGCCTGAGCTACCTGCTCTCTTGCTGTTGCTGCCGCTATATCTGTTGAAACTTGCAGCGGATCGGCAGCTGGTTTAGCCTCTGTCACTATCGGCGGTGCTACTACTGCTGCGGTAACGGGCTCGGCTACTGGTACTGGCTCTGGTGCTGCTATAACTGGTGCTAAACTCGCTGGTTCCATAATTGGTGCTACAACGACTTCAGGAATTGGTTCCACAAGTGAGGCGGTAATTACATCGGCAATTACTGATGCTTCGGCTGAAACCTCTATGACTAATGGCTGAGCCTGTTCAGTTGCAGCGACTGGTGCCATAGGGCTATCCATATCGTCATCGTCATCGTCACCAAAAAGTGATTGAAGATGTTTTTTTGCTGGTACGCGAGGAGATACTTTTTTCTCCAAGGCATCGGCTTGAGCAATTACACTGGCTGGAAGAGTAAACTCTTCACTTAAAGTACTAGCAGTGTGACTAAGTTCAACAGTGTGACCCAATTCCCCAGTATGACCGAGTTCAGTAGAGTGACTAAGCTCGGCAATTTCAGGCGCTTCTACTGGTAGTGCAGTAGTCACCTCATACAACTGCTTCATACAGAATTCAAATTCGTCAGCTGTGCAAACTAGTTGCTTAAGATGGCCGCTTCGCAACTCAACACGCAATGTATCTAAGGCAATTAAGTCGTCGGGGTTGACCATGGCTACAGTGAAATGTGTACCTGAACTTGCCACTGGTATAAGTTTGAACTTGTATTTAGTTTCCATAGAAACCAAATCAGCAATCTCACGCTCCGGGACGTTTTGGGAAAGGGAGATGAAATTGACGCCGAATTGCAGTTCAAGAGAATCTTTCAGTTGGTGATAGGTAACCAATCCCAACCGATCCAAAATTAATGTCAGCCTATCGCCGGACCTGGATTGCTCCTCCATGGCACTGGCGAGCTCTTCAGCGGTAATTATGCCGATGTCGACCAGTAGGTCGCCAATCTCGTTACCACTGACGGACATCGAATCTCCTGGCGAAATTGTTGTAGGGTTCATCTGTGCGGGAATCCGATTGAATTAATACGTTTGACCATAGAAGATCAAACAGGTCTTATTATTTGTTTTCCCGATGGAAAATGCTGCTAAACCTGAGCTTTATTGTATTTGCTCAAAAACTTAAGGCTTTACGAGCACCCTGGGCACAATTTCAATCAACGGTTTTGCTGACGTCTGGTCAGCGACAATATCAGCCACTGAGTAATGGCAATGTTCATGGGGTCCGACAAAGTCGATATTGACGTCACCCATTCCAGCGGCTAGAGCACGATAGGCCTCTTTGGCGGCCGGGGCATCAAAGCGACTTAAAATAGCTGTGGCATAGAGCCTTCCAGCCGGGCTACCATTGGCAATGATCCATTCTAGGTCAGCGCGAGCTGGAGCACCGAGCTTAATTGCCGCGTTAAGGGAGGGCGCAATTTTGCTGCTCTTCAAGCTGGCTTCTTCCAGCTGCTTTGCCATAGCAATAGCGGTTAGAGCCGGGTTCATCTGGCGACTGGGCTGCTCATCTTTGACTTCAGAGCTTGATTGCACTGTGTTCGGTAAGGCTGAGCCAGTCAAAGATGGGCCAAATTGAGCTGAAGCTGCCGGCATAAAGCAAAGCGACAAAGCTATAAGGCTTGATGCAATAAAAGATTTGCTTTCAAGATTCATGCTTTGTCGCTCTGTATTTACTTAGGGCTGCTCTATTGTTTCTGCAGACTACTTAACGCCCAATAGTTCTACTTCGAAGACCAAGGTGGCATTCGGAGGAATAACACCGCCAGCGCCTCTGGCACCATAACCAAGGTTTGGTGGAATGGTCAACTTGCGCTTGCCGCCGATTTTCATAGTGGCCACGCCTTCGTCCCAACCCTTGATCACTTGACCGTTTCCGAGCAAGAATTCAAAAGGCTGATTACGGTCAACTGAACTATCAAACTTGGTGCCATTGGTTAGCCAGCCGGTGTAGTGCACTACAACTGTTTGACCATTTTTAGGCATAGCGCCTTGGCCCACGACGATGTCTTCAATTACGAGACCGGTGGGTGTTGTGGTTCCGGTTTGTGTCATGGAATTTGCTCCGCTTGTATTAACGTTGTTTGACTGTTCGCCACTGCTAGTAGTGGCGACATTGCTCGCTCCAGCGCTAGCATCCACCGGAGTGGAGGCATTTGAACAGGAGGTTGTTGACAGGCTTGTTAGGCCCATCAGAGTTAGAGCTAAAAAAGTAGAAGTTGGCGCTAGTTTACGCATTTAAGTCCTCAAATTGAGACCACGCCAAAGTTATAGCAGAACCGAGCGAGATTGCCATTAACGCATATTTTCGTAGTCACCCCATTTACGGCGCAGCCACATAAGTGGATGATCTCAAGAGTTAATGAAAGAGCAAATAGAAAAGGTCTGATGCCCAAATTTAGTGATAGCTCCGAGCCCAATAGGTCTAAAGCCACAACAGCTGATGTTAGTGAAGTGCTGCTGGCCTCTTTAGCCGTGAGCAAAGAGAAGCCAAGCGCCCCTGACAAGCCCCTCGGATTTTTCACCAAAGCCGAGGTAATTGCCGAGGGCACCCTGACAGGCATGGTCAACCATGGCCTATCCGAAGCCATTAACAATCCCGGCCGCTTCGGTACAGAAGTAGTGGGCGCAGCAGCTCTTACCCTGGCCATGAAAGGTCCGAGTTGGGTGAGAATGCCAGCCCTGGGTATTGCCACTGTTGGTACGGCTGTTTTTGCCGCCCATGCCGCCGATGCCACCAGTAAGGCCGCCGGAATTGCCGAACGGATGACGAGCAGCAATCTCGACCAGAGCAAGGCGGCAATTGGCGAAACTCTCGGCCCTCTTGCCTTTGACGCAGCCATGATGGTGGGTGCCGGTCATTTAGGCTCGCGTATGGCAGCCAACCTGCCCAAGACATTCCCGACTCACATGGTTGACTCGGTTATGCCTCGCCTATCCTTCGAAATGGGCCCACAGCTTGCCCTTGAAGGCGTTTCACTGAGCGGAATGGCTCCCGCTGGACCGCGCTTGCGTTTTAATACTCCCCATGAGGCCCCAGGCCTAAAAGCAAAGCCCGAAAACGTCATGGCAATGGCTAATCATGGCGAAGCTGGAGGCGGCGGAGGAGCAGGAGGGTCTGGAGCAAATCGTGAAATATTAAAAGACGGCTACAAGATTCTTAATTTCCGGGGCACCCGAGGTGAAGATGTTCAGCTTGTAGATAAATTGCCAGCCATGAAACCCGTTGAGCTGCTCCATGGCGACCACTCTATCTCAAGAATCAGTGCCAGCGGCAAGGTGGTGATTGCCTTCCCTAGCGGAGAGGCCCGGATGCTTGACCTGGAAATGCCTATAAAACGAGTTACAGTGAGCGAGTATGCCGGCGGGCAAAAGCAGTATCGACTCAACGAGACTGTGCTGGCCAATATGGAAGTGAACAACGTCAATCACGAAGTCAAAGCCCTTCTAGGCAACGGTGATCGCATGCATATGGTCGATAACATTCAAAACGGCTTTATTAACTTCACCCATAAAGATGGTGTTCAGACCTGGATTGAACATTCAGGTCGCATGGTGTTTAAGCTCCCAAACGGCAATATGAGCGAAGCTACTATTCCTAGCCAATTGGCGCACATCCGCTTAACTGAACGGCCCGATGGCAGCAAGCAATTTCAATTCTTAAACCCTGAAGGCACTCTCCTTCCACACAAAGTTGAACTACCTGCCTATACCGCCAAAGCTAAAACGATGGATGAAATTCCTCAGTGGAGACAGCTCAATAACTATCTGGCCGGTCGCCCAGAGAATACCGGTGCGCCTTTTGAAATGCATAGGGTTGAACCGGATGCCGGTGGTGTAGCCCACGGTCAACCAAGTCATAAAGAGAGCTTCCCGATTTGGAATCCTCGGTTCAGACCGACAACCGTTGGTCGCGTTTTTGATGAGCAATTCGCGGGAGTAGATCGAAGAGTAATGCGCGGCAATGACCTAGACAGCCCTGCTGATATGGCTCTGGCACAGCAAAATCATGGCTGGATGGTAAAGCGCTATCTCAGTGGTCTTGATCGCCAGGATGATTTCTTTGGCAATTAGCCTACGGCATCTTTTAAGGCACTGTGAGCCGCGAGATACTTGGTAGTAACGTTCAAGACTTTTGCCTCGTGAGTCAGTCGGCCGTGGGTATCTTGCAATTCCAAAAGTGCTTGCTGGTCTTCTGGCACACCATACATGGTGCCTGCCACCCAATAAGAAAGATTGAGTGGATCTGATGGCAAATCTTTTGGTACTTCAACACTCTTGTCTGTGAGCTTACTGCTCAGGCGAAGAATGTCTTTGATTGAGTCGAGTACTTGTTTCGCTACTGGCTCTAGATCTTGGTCGGCTGGTTCATCTTCCAGCCACTCTATTTCGCCTTGCAGGTAGGGCAAATCTTCTATGGTGCGCAGAACTTTAAACCGTCTGCGGCCTTCGGTCATAATATTGATTCGACCATCTGGTAATTTCTCGCACTCAATAATTTCAGCGGAGGAGCCAATAGTCGCTGCCTGCGAACTGTGAGGGTCATAGAGCAAGACTCCGAAGAGCTTGTCACCTTCCATGATGGTGGAAATCATTTGTCTATAGCGCGGCTCAAAAATATGCAATGGCAAGGGAGAGCCAGGAAAAAGCACCACATCGGGAAGGGGGAATAAAGGCAATATTTGCTTCTTATTAGGCACTAAATTCTCCAATACCAATTTTATAAATGCTGCTGACCGAATGAATTTTAGGTGCCTTGCGGTCTCTGAGCGCCAGCATGGGCTGGTCTGGTAGGTGTGTAAGCGCAGCAGCCAGGTGCACAGACGTCGGGCGCAGGCCCGAAGCAACCAATGGCTTTTTTCTCAGCCACGTTATTTGATTCTAGCCGTTCTTCCACCAGATCGGCCATCATTCTTGCAAACTTAGGATTGGTACCAGCGGTGCTAGTGCGAACAAACTGCATCTGAAGCTCGTGCCCAAGCTCTTTTGCTTCGGTGTCGAGGTCGTAAAGAATCTCCATATGATCGGAGATAAAACCGATAGGATGAAGCAAAACATGTCTGACCCCAGCCGCATGCAACTCGCGCATGTGATCGAGCACATCGGGTTCTAGCCACGGTTGAGTGGGTGGGCCACTACGACTCTGGTAGACCAGCTTGTAGTTGTTCAGACCGAGCGCTTTGGCGGTTAGTTCACAGGTCTCTGTCAGCTGTTTCACATAATCGCAGTTGTCTGCCATGGTCATGGGAATGCTATGGGCAGTGAAGGCCACATGCAGGTCTTTTCTATCAGCTTCGCTAAACTGTTCTAGACCAGCTTTCACGGCTTCAATATTTGCTTCTACGAAGAGCGGATGATTGTAGAACACTCTCAATTTGTCACACTGAATATCGGCAGCATCAGCTTCAATTTGAGCCTTCTCTATATCTTCTCGATACTGCCGACAACCGGAGTATGAGCTGTAAGCCGAAGTGATGAAAACAAGTGCTTTCTTGATTCCATCAGCTTTCATCTGCTTGAGGGTGTCGGCCAGCATTGGATGCCAATTGCGGTTGCCCCAATAAACAGGCAGCTTAATTGAGCGGTTATCTAGCTCTTGCTTAAGCGTTTCAATCAAGCGGCGGTTCTGACCGTTGATTGGGCTCACACCCTCGAAGCGCTCATAGTGATGAGCGACTTCGAGCATGCGAGCATGAGGCACGTTCTTACCTCTGAGCACATTTTCAAGAAAGGGCATAACATCGGCCATTCCCTCAGGACCACCGAAGGAAAGAAAGAGAATGGCATCGTAATTAGTCATATATCACCCTTTTTGACTTGAAATGGCTTGTAGTGCTCAGGTCACGAACCGGCTTGATAAGAGGTCTAACACCTCTCCTTCGGCAGGAAAGCGCCCTAACTTGGCCTTCGAGAAAATCAGCTCATCGTTTACTTCTACTTCAAAGACTCCACCGCTAGATTGATGAATCTTAGTGGGGTAATCAAGTATTCTTGCGATATCGGCTGCCAAACTGACAGCCCTAGATTTGTATCCTCAAGAACCGCAGAATGTAATGGATACTGCTGGTTTATTTTCAGTCATATTGGTCTCCTACTAGACTAATTGTTGGTTGTCTGGCGATTTGAAATCGTTCTTCATTCTCGCTTTATGGGATAAATGGTAGATTCAAAAAAGCCGTTTTGCCCCATAATTTTAGCTCAGAAAAATCACATAAATTATGAATAGAGTACTAAGCCGCACCTGCACAGCCCTAATTGCCTCTTCCACCCTGGCGTGGACGCTCTTTCTGGCCGCACCGGTGTGCTATGTGGCCTACGCCGCTGAGGCAGGTTCAAGTAGCCCGAAGAGGCTACCGCTTTGTAAAGTTAAACCCCTAGCGGCGGATATGGATAAGTTGCCAATGCTCAATAGCAACTGTCCTGAAGTTGTGTCAGGCGAGGGCTTGCTGGTTTCGACCATGAGCGGTGTGGGCAAGGACGTGCCTGAAAACCACTTGAGTTATCGCTTCAAAGGCGACTTCGCTATCTTTTTGCATCACATCAATAAACAGAATGAAGCCGAGGCGAAGAAGACCCTGTATGTAAGTTGGGTTGCTTTCAACCCAACTAATCAGCCAGTCACTCTAAGAGTAGATGAGCAAGCTTCATATCTAAGCCAGCCTGATGCACCATTCGTCGAGCGCGCCCCCCTTGCTTTAGACGATGAGAACAAACTCTTCTCTGGCCCAGGCGATCGTTTAACCGCCGACTATATTCACGGCAAGGCCAAGATTGAGCCACCTTTTCTCATCACTGTTCAACCGGGCAAACTTGCTGTAGTTAGACATGTAGATGTGCCAGTGGCCGACCTGAAATTTCACCATAACGGCCGTTCATTTTTCGCCCGTGGCAACATTGACGGCGCCCTGCAAATGGCCACTATCGCTACATTTTCAGAAAGCGGTCCACCCGAGCTAAACAAGCTAGAGGCAATGTTGAAAGATTCTCTTATGGCTAGGCCAAGAGAATACGAGAAGCTTCGACCAACTCCAAATGGTGCCACAGGTCGTTTCATTTATGGTCGCGTTGCCGGAGTGCAGCAAGGGGTACACCTTGATGCCAGTCACAACCTACTGTTGAACAAGAGTTCCGACAGTATTAAATGCTATCCCATTAGTTCCCTTGCCAGAGGAACATTTGGTACAGGTGAAATTCAAAGTGCGAAGCTGCTGCGCCGTTATGACGACACCGCCTACAGTGCCCACGGGAATTACTGCGTCGATTACAAAATCACCTGCAATGTTCGCAATAGCGACTATATTAAGCGAAAAGTCTATGTCTACCTCGACTGCCCGCTGAAGACCGATAAGAATGAAGTTAAATATGCAGAACAGCCTGAGAAGGCCGTTTTCTATCGTGGTTCAGTGAAAGTCTCCACGGCCAACTACCAGCGTTATTTTCATCTTGTCTTGCACAAAGGTCAAAACCTTGAAGCACTAGACGCCTTTGAAGTAGAACCAGGCGAAAAGATGAACTTTACTGTTGAGCTGCTCTATCCACCAGATGCAACACCACCACAGTTGCTTACAATCTACAGCCCCAAATCTGAAGAAGTGAAAGTCGATATGCGGCCGGTTTTAGAGACGAAGTAGATTCGGAAGTTAAGAAGAGAACATGAAGATAAACCGGGCGGCATTTATTGTGTTAGCAGTGACAAGTGCGCAGCTTGTAAATCTGACGACTGTCCCGGCCTATGCTACAGACAATACTGAGGTCGACTCAAGGGCGACACCTAAATTGAAGGGAAAGAAAGATTCTCCACTCAGTGCAGTTTGTAAGGTACTGGAACCATCCGATATCTTTGCATTGAACAACAAAATTGACTGGAACACTGCTAGAGCTAGGCTCACAAAAGGCGAAGATTTTACAACCTACACTTTTGCCGTGCCGCAAGTTGTCCAGTCGCAACTGTATACAGGCCTTTTCGATGGCAGAAGAGTCGATTTTCCGATGGGCGGATATCTGTTCTTCGAAACTGCACCGACGGTGACTGGCTCAAAGACGTTTTCACCGGACGGTTCCGTCAATAGGTTCAAAGGTGGCGACTTCGCCTTTCCCAATGCCAATCCTGGTCAGGTAATTGGTGTCTGTATTCCTGTACCGCCCTTGAAGCCAACGACGAAGCCAACTGGCGGAGTGCATATGTACAAATCTACGCGCGCTCCCTACGTCTTAAAATATTTTGGCAGTGACATTTCTCATGGTTTCTTAAATGATTCAGATGGAGATTTTGGGGTCAATATCACTGTTAATGATGTCTATCCTCAAGACGACCTATTACATATTGGACAATTGAGCAAAGTTCACAAGGATGTGATGTGCAACGTGGTCGTTCTTACAAACGCTGGCTTAAAAAAACTAAGGACACCCTAAGACTTCGCTATACACTTATTCCATCCGAGGCAAAAGATGACCAGTGAAGAGAAGCTAGCAGGTGCTGCTGCGTCCAAGCTAATCAGCGAGAAGATTGCTGAACTGGGTGATTGGCGTGGAGAAACACTAGCTGCAGTGCGGGCCCTAATCAAAGAAGCAGATCCCGAAGTTCTGGAAGAAGTGAAATGGCGGGGGACTCCAGTGTGGTCTCATGATGGTGGCATATGTACAGGTGAGACCTACAAGGCGGTGGTGAAGCTGACTTTCTTCGAGGGGGCCGCCTTAAAAGATCCAGCTAAGCTCTTTAATTCAAGCCTTGATGGAAACGTAAGACGCGCCATCGACATTCACGAAGGCGAGGAGATTGACGTCAAAGCCTTCAAGACATTAATACGCGAGGCCGTTCTACTTAATACTTCTGGCAAAAAGAAGGCTGCGAAAAACAAGTGAAAGTGCTTGATTAGCTCAAACAAACCTGCTGAGACCCAGTGCCTTTATTGAGTAATCGAACCACTCATTCAATTTCGTATGCAACCGTTGAAAGTCTTCGGTCTTAATGCATTCTTCAATCAATTCAATTCTCTGCCAGTAGGCTTGAGGGTATGAGTCAACATGAAGCTTCATCGGGTCTTTTTCTGGAAAAAGCTGTTTATATTCTTGAATGATGCTCATGCAGTGCGAGTATCTTTGTTGATAGGCTGTGAGATATATTAATGCTTCAAATACGTGCCGTCCATGCTTGTAGACATAGCCGTTTAGAGACAAGAAGTAATCGATGCAATAGTTCACGTGTGCAAGTCGATCCCACTCTGACCGCAGCTGATTAACGACGATGTCCTCAAGCCCACTGATGTATTCATCACGTGTCGCCCACAATTTAGATTCGGTCACCGGTCGAAGTCTACTTTGGCCGCCAAATCCTATTTGCGGGCCGTCTATATAGTAAATACCATTGCTTGGCATGTGCAGGGGAAGAATGACGCACTGCAAATAATAGTTCCCGGAAGGAGCGTGATCGAAATAGATACCTCTAAGAATAGCGCCCACTGGAGCTTTGAATAACAGGCTACTTTTCGATCCCCATTCTAGGGAATACTTGCTAGCGATCAGTTTTGGAACACCCGCAAGTATTCCTTTCATTTTACGATCTCCAAAAGAGCATCCCTAGTTTCTGTCGTTATGCTCTGCACCTTCAATCAGTTCTCGTGCAATCTCGTCAGCGGTGGAAAAGTTAAACTGCACTATTTTGCCGGTTATCTCCGTCTTTGCCACTTAACCGGTAAAATTCTACTGGTTAACTGACGATTCAGGCAACTCCTCTAAGGAGACCAGCTGAGCAGAATTTTTTCGAATTCATAACTATCGACTTTTATCAATGCCAAGCTTGCCGGTATGAAGATAAACACCAACCTCTTCCCTCTGCCACCACTGGCCCTTGGAGAAGAGCACCTCTGGCTTAGTGAACGTGTACTTGTAGAGCTTCACTCTTAAATACTTTGGTGGAGTATCGGCAAAAGGGTTGTATTTAAGTAGCTTCAAAACACTTTTATCACCTTGAGCTAGCGCGCTTAAGAAATGAACAAACCAGCGGTCTGGATTAGCTCCGCTTTCGGCCCTTAGAGCCTCAAACCACATTTGCCAGTCAAGGCGTGGCATATATGGCGCAACTATTGGTGGTGCCTTGTAAAGATCTCCAATTTTGTAATTAAATTCGTAGGCCTTATATTCAATATCATCATTGCTGCCTTCAATGATTAGCTCAGGCCGCTCTCTGGTCATTACAGCAAAGAGACCATAGGTAGAAGATACGCCGAAGTTTTGGCAGAGACCGTAACCGAGAGCAACTGGCTCGGGCAAAATAGAAAAGAAATCTCTTCCGAGTACTGTTAGCGCCATACTAATCAGACTGGCAAAGACAATCACTAAGAAGGCAGAATAGGCAATTAGTTTCTCGGCGCTTCGTCTCAAGCGGTCGCTATTTTCCTGCGCGCCTTTGTTGATTCTAAGCAGCAGTGGCGGCAAAGCATCCAATTTCAGGGCCTTAAATAGAGAGTGTAGCTCCTGGTCTGATACAAGCGACAGGCAAAGCACGGCACTGAGAAAGTTGAAAAAGCCATAGTTACCAGTTAATGCAATAGCTACCTGCAACAGACAAAAGTAAACAGCAGCAGCTAAACGCGCTTTTGCCCCAGCAAAGATAAAGAAAGGAACGACAATTTCAATAGCCAGAGTACTGGCACAGGCTAGCTTGCTTACAATTAAGGGCTGAGCGTTGCAAAAGAAAGCGAGGGGATTTGGCAGGGGCTGTGTCTCAAAGTGATACTTGAGAGCTGTGAGTGAGAGCCAAGTGGAATCACTAACAGCTTCGCTAACGATTTTCACAAAGCCTGAAGAAAACATCAAACGAAAGGTCAACCAGGCAAGCGCGATTATGGCTATCTTTGCAGTTCTCTCACTAAATGAGAAGTAGCGACTACGACCAAGAAATATTGAAATAAATCCAGCTTCTAGTAGCAGGGTGTCCCACTGAAATGACAAAAATTCCTGGCCAACCGAGACTATATGCAGGTAAGCCAAATAGAGAAGGAAGAGTACAATCGGCTCAGCGACACCAAAGAAAAGCAAGATGGACAATAAACAACCGCCACTGGTTACCCACCGAAGTAAGCCATAATTGGCAACCGGAGCAATGCCATTAATTGAGTAGAGGCCCTCAAGCTGCGGCAAAAGCAAAGCGAAGGCGCAGAGATAGACTAGAGCTAGTAGCCTCAAGTATAGAGAGACAGTCAGTTTTGATGGCTGATTACCGAGGGCCATGGGCTTCCTTCGCGCAAGCTCTAGATAGGTCTAGAAAAATCTAGATATGAATCTAGTGATTCTACCGCAGTAGCTTATGGCTTTCGCGCCTGTTCCGGCGAAATTTCTTTGGTTGCAAGTGTCGTTATCTCGCGCGGTAGAAGCTTCGCTATTGCCTCTTCTCTGCCCACAAGTATGAGCTTTTCTGTGGCTCTACCCCAAACCAGGTAGCGAAAATACTGAAACTTTTTATCGCTAAGTTTTTCCACTTCATCGAACAAGTCTATAAGAATGACAACTTTTGCTGTCATGGCCCGAAAGAGAAATAATGAAGTCTCAAGCAAAGTGGCTCTAGCGCTTGGCCTGACTGGATGCTGGCTGACTCTCACACCGCCTGCGAATTTGAACTTGTGACTCTTGTCGCTACAAGCACTAAGAATTGCAATATCGCTAGGGCGATAGCCACCAGTGCTGAGAAGGCTTTCAACAATAAATTGAACAGTCTCAGTTTGCTCTTCCACTGATGACACTTCGAACAGTTCGCTGGTTTCGTTGCTGGCTAAAAGGTCAATATTGCTCTTAAAACTTACTTTCAAATCAATTGTGGTGGCAGCCTGCGGCACCACACTATTGCGGTTAAAGGCCAGTAGCTGAGGGTCGTAGCAGAAGACAAAAATGCCTTTGGCTTGGTTTCTTAGACAGTGCTTGAGGGCCAGCCACAGGGTTGTGCCGAAGCTGTGGCCTTCATCGACAATGATGGCATCGAATCTTAGCTCAGGGTGTAAGCGACAGGCCTCAAGCAAAAGCTCTGGGAAAATTTCATTGAAGACTTTTGTACTTCTGTAGTTTGGTGGATTGAGATTAGCTGTCAGCGCAGCCGAATGGCAGAGAGCATGGAAGGTCGATATCGTCAGCGAGCCTTTTTTTGTTTGTCCATTATTACTGTTGACGGCTGATGCAGGATCAAAGTGCATCTTGTTTTTGGTTTCTTCTTCTTGCAGAGACTGCTCGTATTGTTGGCGCAACTGTGCGGCCATAAGCCTGGAGTGAGTCACCAATAAGACCTTCTGACCTTGGGACAATTTCAAGGCGACCTCGCTAGCAATGGCAGTTTTACCAGTGCCAGTACCGCCAACAATATTGACAGTATTTTCTGCGGTTAAAGCCCACAGTACTTTTTGCACCAAAAGCGGTATCTCAAGTTCTGGCGACGGCTTGGTCGAGATTGCCCATTCGCCTTCAGCTGCCGTTAGTGGAGTAAATGATTGTTTTTGTTGCAGCAGAGCTTGGTAGAGCCCAGAACTTTTAAACAACAGTAATTCTTTGCGCAAAAGTTGTTCGACTAATAAGCGCACACTGGGTGCTTGCAATCGGGCATTCAGCCTGATTGTAGCCTGTTTCATTTCAGCATTTGAGAGCTTGAGCGCAGAGGCGATGGCAGTGTTAATGGTTCTATTGCGCGAATTAGTCCTACTGTCCGAATTAGTCTTAATGCATAAACCATCTGTGTTGGCAATGCTGCTAGAATCGTAAAAGCCATGAAGATGTTGTGATATCTCAAAGAGCCTTTTGCCTTCATCGGTGATTGTCAGATTTTCCCGCAGGCCTGCCAGCAAACCGGCACTAATAGGGGCATAGGCAAGATGCTTAAGTATATTAGCAGTGACGCTATCGCAGTGAATTTTTTCGAGCAGATCAAGTAAGGTGATTGGCTGTGCGGCATATATTGTCGAGAGCATTCGCTCCAGGGCTTTTAACTCAAGCATCTGCGCGATGCTCTTAATTATCAAAGTAGGCTGAGAAGCCTCGTGAACAGAGGAATCCATAGAAGAATCAATAGTGGATTGAACTGAGGGCTCAATCCTATCTGCTCCTGCATCTTGGAGTTCTTCGGTTGCCTCTTCCTGTCCAGCCGAAAATGAATGAGTAGAAAAAGTACTGCTAATATCCATGAATAATCTCCTAGCGTCGTTGCCTAATGCTAGGAGGAGTCAAGGTTTAAATCACTGTGCAAGTGCACAGTATTGCTTAATACTAGTCGCTACTTTTACTTTTTGATTTCTTTTTTTTCGATGCCTCGGCATTGAGCATCTGTTCCATCGTCATTGTGCCAATTGAACTAGAAGAATCACTAGCCTTTGCCTGGGTCTCTGGTTTAGCTTGAGGCTCATCGACTTTAGTCGCAGCTTTCACGGCAGCTTCTGGAGTGCTATTAGCAGGGGCAGCTAAATTTGTGGCGGCACTGGCTGAAGTGTTTGCAGGGCTTTTCTCGCTATCTGTTTTTTTCACGACTTCCGGTTCTGTGCCAGCTGAGGCGAAATGACTGGCTAGAGCATTAGCTTCCTCGCTCTTTCCTATCTTTGAAAGAAATGCCCCGTATGATTTGACGAATTCGGTTTGCAGTTCTTTGTAGCCAGCTTTTGTTTTATCAGATTGGTCGAGATTGTCCAAGAGACCTTTATATATTGAGGCTGTGTCTGGCTTGCCCACAGCGCTTGAAACATCGGCCCAGTTCAGCTTAGCTTTTAGCGTGGCAAGGTTGGCTGGTCCAAACTGGCGCTCTTTTATCTGAGCAACTTGTTGAAAATATGGCAAGGCATCTTTAGCATTACCATTTTCGTTGTACAACTGTCCTAACTTGGCCAGGGTATCTAGACGCTCAAAGCTACCGGAGCCCTGCTTCTTCGTAATATAAACTAGAGCATTCTTGTAACAGGCCTCTGATTCAGAAACGTGTTTTTGTTTGGCATAGATTTCGCCCATTAGAGTCAACATAGCTGGCATAATCGGATCGTCATAGCCCCAAATAGAGTTGCGGGTGTTTATAGCTTCACGCAGTAAAGCTTCCGCCCCCTTTAGGTCAGCCGGTTTAGCTGCGACTTTGGCCTTAGCTTGTTCATATTGCTTCAGGGCCTTGGCACCAAGTATTTGCGCTTTTTTGGGGTCAACAGTGATTGTGCCAAGGGCATCAACTGTCACAGCTGGCGAAGTGTTGGGGCCAATGGCCGGTGTCGCCGCTGGTGCCTCGCTGGCACTGTTGCTTGAAGTCGAAGCATTGCCACCAGGCATTTTATTGTTGATGGCACGATAAGGGTTGGTAAGCATATTAACGGTATTGCCGCTGGGAACTCCTTTGGGCATGGCCATTAAACCACCATATTCCATCATAGCCTGGGCCAGGGCCTGCTCAGGCGAAAAGACCTGACTAGATAAAAGTAAAGAGGTAAGAACCATTAATGAACTTGGCTTCCGGAGGGCCAATCTGGCCATCTTTACTCGCATTTCGCAAATCACCTCAACATGTCAACTCTGCCCTAATCTTTAACTATATGCCAAATATCCCACCGGGTTAACAGAGCACGTGAGTTAACCACAAGCTATATTGCTAAGGGGTAGAATATCTCTTCACGTGGAAAATTATATTAGTCAGTTAGACAATCAATTAGGTAGCCATTGTGTCTAGTAACTATAAGTCTGTGCGGGTTGGAGAGCTTCTTGTAGATGCTCAGATTATCAGTTCATCCGAGATGACAGAGGCTATTCAAGTCTCTAAGCGCCTTGGGGTGCCAATTGGCCGTGTTCTAATGATGAGCGGCAGTGTGCGGCAAGACGAGCTGGCCGCCTCATTGCAAGTACAGCCGCTAATCCGCGAAGGGCAGATTCCTTACGACGCGGCAATCAGCGCATTGAGGCGAGTTCATCAGCTGCGGGTAAGCATTGCTGACGCTTTTGCCCAAGAAGACCTCAGACCCGACATTGAAGACAATCCAGAGTACCTGGGCGAGCTGCTGCTCGATTCTAACCTGGTCGCTCCTGAAGATATGGAACGCGCCATTCAAACAAGTATGAGCTCAGGTATTCCCTTAGGTAGTGCACTCGTTTTGCAAGGGATACTCTCGCCAGCGCTATTCCCGTCACTGCAACGTATCCAAAAGCAGCTGATTGAGGGCACTTTGACCCGGGAAGAAGGCATAAAAGAAGTACAAGATACTTTTGTGCTCTGGCTTAAGGCTGAAGAGTCGAAAGATAAAGTTGCCGCGCCCTTGCATGGTAAAGACACAATTGCAGCAGAAGACCCCTATGTCACTGTAAAGAGTGAACCAAATAGAAGCAACGGTAGTCACACAAATCAGGGCAGGAATGCTGAAGCTGAGTCTAGCGACTCGAGAGATAGCAAAAGTTCAACGACCAAAAGCAGTGAGAATACGGCTGATGTAAGACTCGTCGACTTACTTAAGAGCGCCGGTATTTTCAGCCAGGCCGATGTTCAACGCAATTACGAAGCGATGTTGAAAGATCCTGTGCGCTCGGGCCGATTCTATGTAGAACTTGGCTTAATCGATGAAGAAGATATGAAAAGAGCCTTGCGCAGCCACGCTTTAATGACAAGAGGCAATCTGACCAAAGAAGAGGCTATTTTCGCCCTCAATAGCTCCAGAACCACCGAGTTTGAAAAGCAAATTTCGGGCACCGATAGCGTAAAAGTACAGCGCTATATGGACAAGCAATGGCGCGGCAAAGCGACGAAAGTCATTGGTGGTGCGCTGTTTGGAGCCTTAGTCGCCGGGCTAACATTCTCAAATCGCAAGAAGTAAAGTTTGAGTTGAAGCTCTAGGCTCGTACTTGTTCTATGCCAGTACTTATTCTATGCCAGTGCTTGTTCGATGCCAGCAACAAAGGCTTTCGTGACCTCTAGACTTGTGCGGTCGAAGAAGACTAGGTCTGCGGCCTTGCCCATTTCTATTGATCCTAAATAGTGGTCCAGCCCTATTGCTTTGGCAGGGTTGTGGCTGGCCATGCGAATAGCATCGGCAAAACTGCAGATATTCCAATTAACCATATTCTGCACAGCTTGGTCGAGACTAATTGACGAGCCCACAAGGTCTCCTCCCGATGTGCCGATGGAGGCCCGATCGGTAACAAGGATAGTTTTTGCCGCACCTTTGATAGCAAAAATTAAGGCGCAGGTGGCCTTATCAAGATGAAGGCCGTCGGCAATGAGGCAACAAGTTGTGTCTTTGGAGAGCAGGGCAGCGCCAACGGCCCCAAGCTTGCGATGATGCAAAGGCGGCAAGGCATTAAAGGTGTGGGTGATCATGGTTGCACCCTGCTCAAAGGCCTTATTGGCCTCTTCGAAAGTGGCATTGGAATGACCAAGAGAGACAACAATATTGTTCTTTTTCAATAAATCAATAGCTTTGCCGTCGGGGTCACCTTCGCAGGCAGCGGTAAAAAGGGCCACGGTAGAGTCAATTAAGGGTGCAATTGTCTCAGTGGTAAAAGGGCGTATCCACTCCTTTGGATGCACTCCCGGTCTCTCTGGAGATAAACAAGGGCCTTCTAAATGAATACCGACCATGCGAGAGAGGGGCTCACGCTCTGGCTGATCCTTAAGGTTCTTCTCTTGCCCAAAAGGTAGTACACGACTGACACCTTGGCTCTTGAGAAAGGCAATGTTCTTAACCAGGTGGTCAACATCAGCAGTGATCAAAGTCGGCAAGAAGGCTGTTACGCCGCGACTGAGTAGCTCTCGTCTCAGTGCCCGCACTTCGCTTACGCCGTAAGAATCATTGCTGAGGGGCTTCCAAAAATCGCAGTCAGGCCCACCGTTCATCTGCAGGTCGATTAAGCCTGGCGTGACATAGCAACCACTGGCGTCTACCGACTTGAAGGCAGACTCTTGACCAAGATTGGCAGGCAAGAGGTCACCGATATATAAGATAGCCCCGTCTTTGAGCCAGAGCTTTGTGGGTCTCTCTTGGTCTGGTGTTACTAAATATCCGTTTTCGATTACCAGCTTGCTCATGACTTCCTTATTCTTGCTAACATCAGATGTATATACACCTGGGTTTTCAAGTATGATGACTTAATTGCTCAGAGTTGAATGGAGTCTTTTATTATCCTTCTACGGTCTCTTTTTTTTAAATAAGGGAACTAATCCTTACTAAAGCCTGGCTAAACGATACAATTTAGAGATTATGGCCGAACAAAATCCAACAGCATCTTCAAATTCGCTTCCCGCTTCTACGACCCATGACCAGGGTTCGTTCACGCTCAAACTGATTGAGCTGCAAGAGGCTCTTGTGCAATCACAAGAAAAGAACCTGATGCTATCAGCTCAGCTGCGAGAACTTGAGCGGATGAGTCGAGACGGTGAGGATTTGAAATCTGAACTGATCAACCAGAGCCTCCTTCTTACTGACAAGAGTCGTGAGAACAAACAGCTGCATCAAGAACTTGGTCGCATCACTGGTTTACTTGAGCAAAAGTTGCAAGAAACAGAAGAGCTTCGGGCCGCTGTTGTCGAGCTTGGACATCAACTGAAAACCCGCGAAGCTGAACGTGATTTGCTCGCAGTAATGCTCAATGAAGCTGAGAATGCTCAGCGCAGGCAGCAGGCTGATGATTCTTATGGTCAGCATCAGCAACCAGCCGCCAAGGGCGATACTCCCGGTTGGCTAAAAGCATTCAAGGGCAAGAGCCCGTAAAGCAAGTAAAGTAGCTAAGCAATTATTTTGGATTCTAAAGTGCAAACTATTTCAACTGAACTACTCGCTGGTAACAGACGAGCTTTAGCTCGTGCCATATCGGTGGTAGAAAATGGCGGTGAAGAAGCTTCTCAACTGGTGCAAGCTCTCTACCAACACTCTGGTAAAGCCCATATTATTGGCGTCACTGGCTCTCCTGGTGTTGGCAAGTCAACTCTAGTGGATGCTCTCATTACCGAGTGCCGAAAAGAAGATTTGAAAGTAGCCGTATTAGCGGTTGATCCCTCCAGTCCATTTACTGGTGGTGCCATTCTTGGTGATCGCATTCGCATGCAAGGGCACACTTTAGATCGCAATGTCTTCATTCGCTCTATGGCCAACCGCGGCCACCAGGGCGGAGTTTCTTTGGCTACCTACGATGCCATTCGCATGCTAGAAGCTTCTGGCTATCAAGTCATTATCATCGAAACCGTTGGTGTGGGCCAATCTGAGCTTGCTATCGCTCAGCATGCCGACACCACGATCTTGGTTCTTATGCCGGGTTCTGGCGATGACATTCAAGCAATCAAGTCAGGCATCATGGAAATTGGCGATATCTTTGTCGTCAACAAGGGTGATTTGCCTGGTGCCAATAAATCGGCCAGCGAAATCACGGCTTCTTTAGAGCTAAATCATTTTCAGACTTCCTGGCGCCCACCGGTGATTTTATCCATTGCTGATACTGGCCAAGGTGTCGACGAGTTATGGCAAGCGGCAAAGGCCCACAAACAGTTTCTAGTTGATGAAAATCTGCTCGATCAAAGACGCAGCTTGCGTATTAAAGCCGAGCTTTCTGAAATCGTGGCTGATATTGCCAGGCGAAATTTAGAGAACTCAATGGAAAGTGATCAGGTGCGTGCAATTTTGAGCAAGATTGTCGGCCGCGAAGTTGACCCTCATACTGCCGCGCGCGACCTCTTACCGACGCTGCTGACAGGGTCTATATAGCCTCTATATGTAGTGCATGAACAAGTTTGATACCACTGGTGATGTGCGTATCTAAGCTTAGATAAAAAAGTGAATTCTCTGAATAGTTTCATATTCCCGCAATACGTCTGGTACTGGGAAAGCCTACACTTCCTTACTGATATGTCATCAAGTTCTAGTGCGATCGCATATACACCCACTATCTCAAGCGGCTTGACGTGCGGGGAGCTGCACAATAGGATGTTATCGGTGAACTTCACATTTGTTTAGCTGTCACCGTTCTCATATATAACTCGTTTGCAACTTCCCTTTCTTGGGCGGATATCTGTCGCATGTCTAAAATTGCCATCATTAGCCAACCTGATCAAGGCGTCTTAATTGACGTCGGCGGTTGTTCAACCCTGAAAGAGGCCCTTGAGCATCTTAGTTCTACCCTGCAATCTTCCAATCAATTTTGGAAGGGCAATAAAGTCATTCTTGGCCTTGGCTCAATTGAGCTCACCGTAGCTCAAGCCGCTCAAGTACTTGCTTTGGCAAAAGGCGTTGGTGTATTTCCAGAAGAAGTTTTCTCCAAGAACGAAAAGACAAGAGCAGCCTTCCTTGAGAACAGTGTAAAAGTCACTTCCACGCTGTCCATGTCGTTGCCTAAGGTAAATGTCGATATTCCAGCCAGCGGCATTCCCTTTGCTGAAGCTGATGCCGAGAGCCAAAAGAGCAGCGTGCAACTTGATGTCACCATGATCGAAATGGAGCACGACACAGTTGAAGACACACCGCTTCCAGAAACTGCAGCTGAAGTAAACAAAGACGGCACTAGTGTGGTGCTACCGCAAGTGCTCTATGTAAAACAGACTTTGCGCTCGGGCCAAGTAGTTTCTCACAAAGGCGATCTAGTTATCGTTGGCGACGTCAATCCTGGCGCTGAGATTATGGCCGAAGGCGACATTACAGTTTGGGGCAGTTTAAGAGGAATTGCTCATGCTGGTATCGGTGGTAATACCGAGGCCGAAATAAGAGCTCTCAATCTTCAACCAATTCAAATTCGTATTGCCCACGCCATTGCGCGCGCTCCCGACCGTCCACGCATTACTTATGCCAACGGTACTGGTCCCGAGATTGCGCGTATTGTTGAAGGCAAGATTCGCATTCAAAAGAACAAAATTGACTAGCCAAATTCACAAAGCAAGTTATTCAAACAAGTTTTCATTCGTTATCACAAAGCCATACGAGGACACTAAATGAGCGGACGAGTAATCGTAATCACCTCCGGCAAGGGTGGTGTTGGCAAGACAACAGCATCTGCCAACATTGGCGTCGCTCTTGCTTCAACAGGGGTGAGCGTTGCACTGGTTGACATGGACATAGGACTACGCAACCTGGATATCTTGATGGGCCTCGAAAATCGCGTTGTCTATAATTTAGTCGACGTTGTTGAAGAGCGCTGCAAACTACGGCAAGCTCTTGTTAAAGACAAGAAGCTGCCTAACTTGAGCCTTCTTCCTGCTGCTCAAACAAGAGACAAATCGGCAGTTAATGCAGAACAGATGAAAACACTCTGTACTGAACTGAAGAGCATGTATGACTTCGTTCTCGTTGATAGTCCTGCCGGTATTGAGCAAGGCTTCCAGAACGCTGTTGCTGGCGCTGACGAAGCAATCGTCATCACCACACCAGAAATGTCTGCAGTGCGCGACGCAGACCGTATTATTGGTTTGCTAGAAGCCCGCAAAGACGAAATCAAAGAGTATCGCTTGGTTCTCAATCGTTATAGACCAACCATGGTTGCCAACAACGACATGATGAGCGTTGATGATGTTCTCGAAATCCTCTCAGTGAAGCTTCTCGGAGTTGTGCCAGAAGATGAAGACATCATCATCTCAACCAACAAAGGCGAACCAATTTCGGGCACTGACAACATTAGAGCTGGCCTCGCTTATCGCAATATTGCTCGCCGCATACGTGGCGAAGATGTAGCGATAATGGATCTTGAATCCAAGAACTCTACTTGGATAAACAAGATTGTCAGCTTCTTTAATCCCACTGTCCGGGTTTAAGGGAGGTCACCATGCAACTACAATTATTCAGCTGGATCTTCCCACCGAAGACTGACGATGTTCGCTCTACAGCTAAAGACAGAATGCGCAGTATGCTCACGCATGACCGTCTAGAGTTGCCGGCCGGACGACTAGAGACACTAGAAGAAGAACTCATGGCAGTGGTCGGCCGCTACTTTGAGCTCGACAAAGACACAACTCACTTTGATCTGCAACAATATGAGCGTCGGGCTAGCTTAATAGCTAACTTCAGACTGCTCCGCTCAAAGTGCTAGTGTAAATACTTAAGTGACGTCTCGAGTCGCAACATCAACACTAATCCCGTCCTCCCTGAGGAGCCTATTCAATGTCGTCAGCGGCATCGACTTTTGGCTCCTCGGGGCTACGGCTTTTTTAATCACTATCGGTCTTAGTGTGCTGCACCTGTCGCAACACACCCAGGGCTATTTCGATAAGCAGCTACAGTATATGTATGCTGGCCTCTTCTTGATGGTAATTGTCAGTCGTATTCCCCACAAGCTGTGGACGAATAAGTGGATGGTTACCCTCATGTATCTTGTCAATATTGCTCTGCTTGTAGCTGTCATGATCAAGGGGCACTCAGCTCAAGGGGCTCAACGCTGGCTAGCTCTTGGCCCGATAACCCTGCAGCCCTCAGAATTGGCTAAGTTAGTGGTGATTTTTTCACTGTCATCCTGGCTGAAAAATCATCGCATCAATTCATTCTTCGACATTTTTAAAATTCTTGGCATTCTTTTGCTCCCAGCCATACTGGTGTTTAAACAGCCTGACTTAGGTACTTCACTAACCTTTGGCGCTGTATTTCTTGGCCTCTCTTACTGGTCTGGGGCCACCATTGTCGATATCTTAGTGCTGATAAGCCCTTTGATATCTTTGATCTTGAACGCTGTTAACCTTGATTGGTGGTACATATTCCTGGCTGTACTAGCTGGAGTGCTGCTAATTTTCTGGCGCACTTTTGATTGGAAAATTTGGCTTCGTCTCGGCATGATCATTGTGGTCATGGGCGCAAACTATGGCTGTGGCCATGCGCGGCCACACCTCTGGGGTTTGCTCAAAGAGTATCAACAGAAGCGACTAACTAGTTTCGTCAATCCTTATGACGATCCGCGCGGCTCTGGCTACCACATCTTGCAAAGCCTCATTGCCATCGGCTCTGGTGGCATTAATGGTGCTGGTCTGGGCCACGGCAACCAGGCTCAGGGTGCCTTTATTCCAGAGAGGCATACTGACTTTATTTTCGCTGTTATCGGCGAAGAGCTAGGCTTCCGTATTTGCGTCCTGATTGTCATTGCCTATGGCATTATCTGCTTGCGAGCACTTTTTATCGCCCATCAAGCGAGGAGCAATCCTAACCGAGGTGACCCGGCTGGGGCAGCCATGGCGATTGGTTTGATGTGTATGTTCCTCTTTCACGCTTTTATCAATATTGGCATGACCATTGGTTGCATGCCTGTAGCTGGTGTTCCGCTGCCATTTCTTAGCTATGGCGGTACCGCTCTAATTGTTGATTTAATCGCTATTGGCCTACTGCAATCAATTTATTATCACAACCCCAAAGAAGTAAAAGATATCTGGGGCTAGTGTCGCCAGCCGTGTGCTACTTAGGTGTGGCATCAGCAGTAGTGTCAGCTAGTTTTTTTTGCCAACGGGCAACTAGCTTTCTATTAATTCGTATTGCACATACTGAGCCTCTATCAGGGCTCGTTTGCCAATCACCTCAGGATGAGACGGCCAGTCGTTTATTTGCACTAGAACATAAGTATTGTCGCGACAATAACGGGCATCCCAATCAAAGAATCCGATAAAAAGCAATTTCGCTTCGTTGCTGAAGCGATCAAGTGGGTAGTCCCAGTATCCTGAAGTTTTGTCGCGATTTATCAGTATTGGAGCACATAAGGGCTCATCGATTTCGAGCAGGTCCCCTGTGTCGCCATGATTAGGCAAGCGCACTCGAATAGAAGGATGAGCATCAATTCCGTATTGAAAAGCAGTGGCACCTGGCGGCACGGAGCAACGCTCAAGTACTAACGTGGAAAAGAGCAGGTTTTCCACTGCATCAAAGCCATCCAACAGCCTATCGTCAAGGTCGTCGGCTTGTTCGTCTAAAAAGTAGTTGTTGAACAGTTCTCGGCTAGCTAAGCGAAATCGTCTCATGCTGCGATGAAGATCCATCTAATTAGCCCTCAAGTGGAAACTCAAAATTGCTCCTGATCCATTCCTTTCCACCAGGCAATAGTTGCCCAAACGGCCAGGAGTGAGCCGACTACTAGCATGGGCAAAAGAAATGGTTTGAGGTAACAGGCGAAGTAAGCGCCAATAACCATGGAGAGCAAGCTGACGGCGAGCTTGAAGATGCTCAGCTCGTAATTGCTCATTGTTACCTTTTTGGAAAAGAACATGAGGAAATAGTACATAGTGATCAACTAGCCTCGCGAGCGTTATAGGGCCCTATCTAATTCAATAATGAATGATCAATAAAACTCAGAGAAGATTTACTCACATGTTGTAACATTCCAAGGCATTCACCTTGGAGATGTAAGAGATGCCGACTACGGAATCGACCATAGCAAAGACCGCACCAGCGGTTGAAATGAGCTACACGGTCAAGAACCAAGCACTTCTGGATTGGGTCACCGCAGCAGTAACGCTCTGCCAGCCGGATCGCGTTTATTGGTGCGACGGTAGCCAAGAAGAATATGACCGCTTATGCGAAGAAATGGTCGAAGCTGGCACTCTCATCAAGCTTGATCCCAAGAAACGCCCAGGAAGCTACCTGGCACGTTCGGCCCCTTCTGATGTGGCCCGTGTCGAAGACCGCACCTTCGTCTGCACCAAAGTCAAAGAAGATTGCGGCCCCAACAATAACTGGATGGAGCCTGAGACCGCCAGAATTATCCTCAAAGACTTCTTCAAGGGTTGCATGCGTGGTCGCACCATGTATGTCATTCCTTTCAGCATGGGCCCGCTAGGCTCATCACTTTCGCAAATTGGCGTTGAAATTACCGATTCGCCTTATGTAGCTGTCAACATGAAGCTCATGACCCGCATGGGCAAGCCGGTAATCGATGTACTCGGCAATGAAGGCGAGTTCATCCCATGCTTCCATAGCGTTGGCCATCCACTCTCCCCCGGTGAGAAAGATGTGGCCTGGCCTTGCGATGCTGAGCACAAATACATTTGCCATTTCCCCGAGACCAAAGAAATTTGGTCCTACGGTTCTGGTTATGGCGGCAATGCTTTGCTCGGCAAAAAATGTCTCGCTCTGCGTATTGCCTCCCACATCGGCAAAAACGATGGTTGGTTAGCCGAACATATGCTGATCATGGGAGTAAAAACTCCTCAAGGCGAGAAGTCTTATGTGGCTGCAGCCTTCCCTAGCGCCTGCGGTAAAACCAACTTTGCCATGCTCATTCCACCGAAGAGCCTCAATGGTTGGGAAGTGACCACAGTAGGTGACGACATTGCCTGGATCAGACCAGGTAAGGATGGCAAACTTTATGCCATTAACCCAGAGGCCGGATATTTTGGTGTAGCACCTGGTACGTCCGCCAAAACCAATGCTAATGCCCTGGCTACTCTAAGCAAAAATTGCATATTCACAAACGTTGCTCTCACACCGGATGGCGATGTTTGGTGGGAAGGGCTAACTGATACTCCTCCTGCTGAGCTAATTGACTGGCAGGGCAGACCGTGGACACCAGATTGTGGCCGCAAAGCCGCTCACCCAAATAGTCGCTTTACTGTTTCGGCTCAGCAGTGCCCATCTTTAGACGACCAGTGGGACAATCCGGAAGGCGTACCCATTAGTGCCTTCGTCTTCGGTGGCCGCCGCGCTTCTGTGATACCACTAGTAGTGCAAGCCTTTAACTGGAGCTTCGGCGTTTACATGGCCGCTACTCTAGGCTCAGAGACAACTGCTGCTGCTGCAGGTAAGGTTGGCGAAGTGCGTCGTGACCCTATGGCTATGTTGCCATTCTGTGGTTATCACATGGGAGATTACTTCGATCACTGGCTACAAATCGGGCACAAAGTAGAGAATCCACCAAGAATCTTCTGCGTCAATTGGTTCCGCACCGATGAAGATGGCAAAATGATCTGGCCTGGTTTTGGCGAGAACATGCGCGTTCTTAAGTGGATTGCTGGCCGGGTTCAAGGTACTGCTGGCTCAGCCCAGACAGTATTGGGCTGGATGCCACGCTACAAAGATGTAGACTGGACTGGCCTGGAATCTATGTCAAAAGAACAGTTTGAAGAACTGATGAAGATAGACACAGCGCTCTGGCAGCAAGAACTTGATTCTCATGGCGAGTTCTTTGCCAAGCTGAAAGAGCGTATGCCCGAAGAACTAGTTCTGATCAAACAAATGCTGACTTTGAGCTTGGCTAGACTATAGTCTAGTAATCGGCAAAAGAAAGAAACAAAAAAGAGCTGCCAGATTTGCTGGCAGCTCTTTTACTAGCTAGTTAGCCGAGCCAAATATTACTCGCCAATAAACCTCATCACAAGCTCATCAGCCCTTTTTCGCGCTGGTGTCATTTCTGGCGACAGCATGCGGGAAGTCAAACTATTCATCTCAAGTTGAACCTGAGCAGGCGATCTAGTCACTTTACCAAGGTCGAGAGTGTGGTTCACCAGAGCTGTCAGTGCGGTGGGCTTTTGAGCCGCTACTATGGCACCGTGCTGCACCATAGAATCGTTAATTGCTGGAATTGTGCTGATCCCAAAGCTCTTAAGATGATCACTCTTGAGGGCATCGACAACGTGCTCTCCTTGAGGTTTGCTTCCTACAAGTTCGCCATCAACAAAAGCCAACTTAAATTTGTGTGGTTGAACCACAACTTCTTTGCCTTCGTGGGTGATACCAGTAAAAGGCTGCAAACTTTTGATTTTGGTGAACCAAGTGACGTTCTCACCTTGTTCTTGCAAGGCCGCCCTAAAAGCTTTACCCATGTAAGGGCTATCCTCTACCAACAGGATGCCTTCACGATGATTAGGAAGGAGCTTTCCAATCTGACCACGGGCAGCATAGGCTATGCCAATTGCAGCAGCGGCACCACCGACAACCAAGGCAGTCTTGCCAGGGTTTTCGTAGGCCTCTTGCCAGAGATTGGAAGCAACAGAAGAGATAGAAGAATCGCTCTTCTCAACTTTATCGTGACCGGTGTTATCGTTTGCATGTGGTTGTGGCATGTCTATGTTTTACCGCTTTGAAAGTAACATGTCACCGTGGGGAATACGAAATACGCGAGTATTGTTCATTAATATCCGCGATATGCAGCCCCTCTTGCTACGGCTTTAACACCAGGAACATTCTGCAATGAACCATAGCGGTCAACTGCATAGCGTATACCTGCCACCATATTGTCCACTGGGTCGAGAATATTTTTGTGGCCAGGAATCGCATACGAGTTAAAGGTTGGCCCAATTGTTTGCATCAAACCTTTTGAGGGTGTTCCCTTCGCAGCGTTTGAATCCCAGTTGTTCACAGCATTTGGGTTCCATGCGCTTTCTTTTTGCACAATCAAATTAACTGCGCGCAAATTAGCATCGGTCACAGGCACTCCAGCAAGCTGCAGAGCCTCAGTAATCTTCTCTCTCTTTTCGCCTTCAGGAATTGTTCCCGCTACTTGTCGTTCTGTGTTTTGACGAGCTGTAGCAATGTCATACAATTTCTGACCAGCAGTAGACAGTTGTCTGCCTTCATCGCTGTTCAAGTCAGCGGCAGAAACATCATTTGGCGCCTTGCCACTAAGCATTGCTGCGGCAAGGTCACCAGGTTTGTCACCCACCTTAGCCTTCATTTGATCCAGCAACATTGACGCTACGCCTTCTTGCGCGTCCTTCGGCAAGAGAGTCTTCATCTCATCTTTGGTGGGCTCACCGCCATCCTTCATCTTTTGAGCCATAGCTTTGAGCTTGCCCAAAAATTCTGGATTCTTCAATTTTTCAGCAAAGCCTTTTGGTAGCTTGCCTTCTCTTATAAGCTTCTCGATCAAGGCGGGATCTGGTGGATCCCCTAGCCCTTCAAGGAATGCACTTAATTGATTGCCTGAAAATCCATAGCGACCAACACGATAGTGCCCATCAGGATGGCGCCGCACAGTTTCGTAGGCATTGTCTCTATCGGGTCTAAACAAACCAGCTACAGCTTCTTTAACCCCCATCTCTTTATCAGTTTCGTTTAGCTGTCTGGGCACATCACGGGTGCCGAAGGAGCCCATGCGCTCAGTAGCTGCCATTGGCATGTCGACACCACGGCCGCCTTTAAAGCGATTAGTTTCTTCAATTGCTTGTTTAGTTTCTGGCGTGAGGTCAGGCAAATCTTTTGCTGGTTTTAGATTTTGACTTGCCTCTAACTCGGGCGAGATGATGTTGTCTTGGTCATTGATTGGAACGCCGTCGATTGCCAGTGGATTAGTAGCCTTAATACGCTCTGAAAGGTACTTCACCAATTCATCGGCTGCTGCACTCTGGGCCTCAGTAGGATTAATCTGACCGGGAGCACGCTCAATTTGTACTTTGATATCTTTAGAGTTAAGTTTTTCAGGATCGCCATTCATTTCGATGCGACCGTCAGCCTTTACAACAAAATGAGGTTGTTGTTTCGGTGGCTTGTCGAGATCTTGCATTTCGACATTGATTTTTGGCACGCTCTTGTCGATAGCAGGGCTGGCATCGAGCCTGTCGGTGGGCGTGACCTTGGAGTTGTCAGTGATCACTCCACGGGAGGCCAACTCACTGGGTGCCTTGAGAAAATCAAGGTGCTTCGCTGCTGCTGGTGCTGGAGCCACTGGAGTGACCTCTAGCTTCTGTCCAGCATCACTGCCGGCGGCCTTGGCGGGAGCGGCCGTTGCTGATTCGGGGCTACTAAGCAAATGCGAGGCTTGTATACCAAGTGGGCTGATGTGTCCAACCCGATGGGGTTGAATAGCCTTGTCGCTGGCTCCACTATCGCTTCCTGATTTTCCCGGGGTCGTCATTTCTTCAGTTTCCTAGTTTCTGGGCTTTGGTACAGCCTTATTTTTCTCCATTATGTTAGGTGTCGCAATGGGGAGATCACGTATTAAAAGCGCTGAACAAGTTTGCGTAAATTCCCCAGAGACAAGGCGCCTGACCTGTGGAACGATGTTTGTTACCCCACGCGCTATTTGCAAAAAACGCCACGGCCCTAGAGGGCTGGCCACTGCTTTCTGCGGATAAAATGTGCGAGTAACTAGATGAGGCACTAGAGAAGGTTAATCTATGGCAAGCGAGATTCTCTCACCGGCTCCACCATTCGACCGGCAGACCGCAATCGAGAAAGTTCGCCTGGCCGAAGATGGCTGGAATAGTCGGGATCCACAGCGGATTGTAAAAGCCTATTCTGCTGCTAGTGTGTGGCGGAACCGGGCAGAATTTGTCTGCGGTCACGAGGCCATAATTCAGTTTCTCAGTCGCAAGTTCGCCAAAGAATTAGACTATCGCCTGATCAAAGAACTCTGGGCCTACGAAGCTAATCGCATTGCCGTTCGTTTTGCTTACGAATGGCATGATGATAGCGGCAATTGGTTCAGGTCATATGGCAATGAAAACTGGCATTTCGAAAACGACGGCCGCATGGCACTGCGTTACGCCAGTATCAACGATTTGCCAATTAGCGAAGACAAATGTCTATTCCACTGGCATGGCCGCCGCCCAGACGATCATCCCGGTCTGAGCGATTTGGGCTTGTAACACAAAGGCAAAATCAATAGGTCACGAATTTTGTTCCCGAATTAGGCCTCTAGGGCGAACAGTATTTGAACTGTTTCGCTCCTAAGCGCTCTAGCCTCCCGCTCGCCTAGTATCAGTACATCGACTGCTACTGGATGACTGACATGTATTACTTGCCAAAAACTCTCAACCTTGCAACGTCAGGAAAGAACCTGTTCAAGAGGCTCTACCTCTATACAATAGAGCGGTTTCCTCTGGGTCAATATGGAGTCATCACTGCTCTTTTTGCCCTGAGCGGCCTGAGCCTATCCAGTGCGCTGCGGACGGGCCATGCCCACTTCAGCCTAGGGCAATATGCAGTGGCGGCACTTACTACTTTTATCTTGTTCTATCAGCTACGAGTAGCAGATGAATTCAAAGATCACAGTGATGATTGTCGCTATGCCCCTGAGCGCCCAGTACCGCGGGGGCTTGTGACACTGAGAGAGCTAGGTTCTTCTGCGCTTCTCTTAGCCTTGCTGCAACTAGGGCTGACAACTGCTCTCAAACCAGGGCTTTGGCCATTTCTCTTTGCCATCTGGATTTACTTTGCCCTAATGTCAAAAGAGTTCTTTGTCGGCAGCTGGTTGCGTCAACATCCTGTTTATTACATGCTCAGCCACATGTTTATCTTAGTTTTTAGTGATCTCTTCATTACTGCCGTAGATTTCGTTGGTAGCAGCAAAGGCCCAGCTCTACTCTTACTATTTTTCTTGTGTGGTAGCTTCTTTAACGGCATGGTGATTGAGTTTGGCCGAAAAGTTAAAGCCCCTGAATGTGAGCGCGAGGGCCTAGAAAGTTATTCGCGGGCCCTCGGCTTACAACCGGCTGTAGTGGCACTGACGGCATCGGTGATAGCGGCGCAGGGCTGCCTAACTTTGGCACTGCCGCATTCTTACAATTTGGCTGCATTGGTCTTTGCTCTAGTCGACTGTTTTGCCTTTGTCGTCTTCTATAAATTTATGACTAAGCCAAGTCAGGCTAGGCAGAAGCAGGTGGATGCACTATCTGGCGTGCTAGTAGCCGTTTCGTATCTGACAGTTTCACTAATTTCATGGATTTAGAAAAATGATATTTACTATTGAACAATTACTAAAACTTGACGACCACGAACTTAATTTTGTTGCTGGTGGCAAGGGTCGCAACTTGGTTGAACTTGTGCGACACGGCCTGCCAGTGCCACCATTCTACATAGTCTCAGCGAAGGCCTTAGAATCTGCGTACCTAAGACATTGGGGTGCCAATCTTGCGACTGAAATAAAAAATAATATCAGCGATTTAGCAGAGAGAATTCGCCAATCAGCTCAGTCAGCACAATTGAACCCGGAACTTCTCGCTTCCGACAATTATCATCTAGGTACCTCAAACAGCCTGGCAGTGCGGTCGTCGGCGCAAGGGGAAGACGGCGAGAAATCGTTTGCTGGTCAACTTGTTTCATTTTTGAACGTACCACAAGAGCAACTGCTAGACAAAATATTTCAAGTATTTGCCTCGGGCTTTGAGCGCCGAGTTCTGGCATACCGCAAGCTCAATCGCCTTGGTGATGCTGTTATTCCTTCAGTTGTTGTGCAAAAGATGATCGCTGCCGACAGCGCTGGTGTAATTTTCTCCCATGACCCTGTCAATGGCGATAGCTGTGATAAGAGAAATGCGCTAGTAGCAATTACCAGTGGACTGGCTGACAAACTGGTAAATGGCGAAATTGACGGCACTACCATTTATTTGAGCCGCCAGCCAAATGCGCTGCATACAGCCAATGTCTTACTCTCAACAGCACAGATGGAGAGGCTTTTAAAGCTACTGGGCCAATGCGAAAAAATATTTACCTGCCCTCAAGATATCGAATTTGCAGCAGCTGCAGGAGAAATTTATTTACTTCAGGCCAGAGCCATAACCACAGTCAAGCCAAAGTCAGGCCTACAAGACAAGGTCGTTGAAATAACCCGTGTCTTTGACGGTAGCAATATTCAAGAGAGTTATCCTGGCATCACTAGCCCGTTGACCTTTTCTTTTATCAATAGTGCCTACCAAGAAGTCTATAAAAGCTTTTGTCGGCTAATGGGTGTTAATGAGAAGACCATTCAAGCGGAAGCTGACCTTTTCAGTACCATGCTGTCCTATATTGACGGTCGGGTTTATTACAACCTGGCCTCCTGGTATCGGTTGATGGCCTTGCTTCCTGCCTATAAAACCAACCGTACTTTTATGGAAGGCATGATGGGTCTAAGCCAGTCTGCTAGAGAGGTCTCCAGCTTTGAGAAAAGCGAAGAAGCAGCGAAGATCACACTTGGCGATCGCTTGAACACTGTCAAAGCAATATCCTGCATCGCCTCAAATTATCTAAGCTTAAACAGTCAAATCAAAGACTTTAACACTAGACTCGACTTAGCTTTATCTGATTGTCAGCTCGAATCTATGAGCTTAGACCAGCTCTATCAACAATATCGAAATCTACAGGTTAGCTTACTAAGCAATTGGCAAGCGCCAGTAACCAACGACTTTTTTGCCATGGTCTTATTTGGTGTGTTAAAGAAGCTTGCCGATAAAGAAGACAACCAATATATCTACAACTTGATTTTGCAAAACCATGGTGGCATTGTTAGTGCAGCTCCACCCAAATTGATTGCTGAAATTGCTGCACTAATTGCTAGCGATAAAGAGCTATGCCAAGCCATGATCTCGCGCAATCAGCCCCTGGCTATGCAGTTGCTGCAATCGCACAAAGAAGCTCGTCTACTTTATTCTGACTACCTCGAGCTATTTGGCGATCGTAGCATCGGTGAACTTAAGCTAGAGACAAAGTCAGTCAAAGATGACCCCTCAGTTTTACTCAATACCATCGGTAGTCTAGCCCTTAGCTATAGCCAACCGGCAAGCAAGGCCCTAGAAAAGCCTGCCAACAATAAACTTAAAAACTTGAGTAGTAGCAAGAGTTTAGGGCGACAACTCTTAATCAAGCTTGTGGCTGGCCAAACCAAAGAGTCATTGGCAAATAGAGAAAATTTGAGATTCGCTCGCACCAGAGTCTTTGGTCGAGTGCGAAAAATTGTTCAGACCATGGGGGTGAGACTGCGAGAACAGAACTGTATAGATAGTATGGAAGACGTTTTCTACTTAACTATTGAAGAATTACTCGGCTTCATTGACGGCACTGCCGTGTCTACCAATCTCAAAGCGCTAATTGCACTGCGAAAGGAGGAGCAGGCACATTTTTCTCCAAGTGCTGCCGAGCGACTTGTCTTAGTTGGCGCCAGTGGTTTGAGAAAGTCTAACTTATTTGTGTCAAAAGAGAAGGCCGAGATTGGTGGCCAAAAGCTTGGTTTAAAGGGCCTGGGAGCCTCAGCTGGTGTAGTTGTAGGCCGGGCTCGCGTTATTCTCAATCCTGAAAGCGAAATGCTTCAACCCGGAGAGATTCTAGTAGCTGACCGGACAGATCCAGGTTGGATCGTCCATTTCGCTACCTGTGCTGCCATCATCGTTGCTCATGGCAGCCTTCTTTCACACACGGCTATAGTTGCTCGTGAACTAGGAATTGCCGCTGTTGTATCTTGCAAAGGCGCTCTGGAGCAAATTCGAACAGGCGACCTTATCGAGGTCAATGGTTCCACCGGAGTTGTTACCGTACTCTCTTCCCCAGAGTTAGAGTTGAGCAAGGAGGAAAACAATGCCGTTCCTGCCTAAGCGAGTCAAATTCAACCAAGATCTAATCCGTTACTCTCAATGTTGGGAAGACACCGATCTGGTGCTCGACAATTTGGCGGTCTCTGGCGGCGATACCATTCTTTCGATAGCCTCTGCTGGTGACAATACTTTGTCTCTGCTAACAGCCAATCCGAGTAAGATCATTGCGATAGATTTTTGCCAGGCGCAACTTGCTGTGGTGGCGCTAAAAATAGCAGCCTTCAAAGTTTTAAGTTACGAAGAGCTTCTCACTTTTTTAGGCATTAGAGAGCCCAAATCTACCACTGCTAGATTGGCAACCTATGCGCAATTGCGCCCAGACTTAGCGGTTCAATATCGTCAGTTTTTCGACAAACGACCAGAACTGATTGTCAACGGCATAATTAATAGCGGTAAATTAGAGCGCTATTTTGCTATCTTTCGTCAAGTCATTTTGCCTCTGGCCCACAGTAGAAAGACTATCAGTGCACTATTTGAAAATCGTACACGCTTAGAAAGGCAGGAGTTTTTCGAGCGCCAATGGAATACCGTATGGTATCAACTTGCATTCAAGCTATTCTTTGGCAAAACCACCATGGCATTAATTGGCCGAGAAGCTAGTTTTTTCAAAGAGGCTAGCGGTTCCCTCTCTAATTTTCTTGCCCGCGCTTCTGAGGCCGCATTAACTGAGGGTAGCCCAAGCAGCAATCACTATTTACACTATATTTTGACCGGTAGATATGGCTCAGTTTTGCCGCACTATTTGAGACGAGAGAATTTCGAAGCTATTCGCTCAAATCTCGATAAAGTTGTCTTGGTTGAAGGCAGTCTGCAAACGGTTCTAGAACAGTTGCCTAGTGATTCAATTGATGCCTTTAACTTGTCTGATGTCTTCGAGTATATGACTGAAGATAACTGTGAAATTTTGAGTCATAGCATCAACCGTGTAGCAAGACGTGGTGGCCGACTGGCCTACTGGAATATGGCAGTGGATCGTTTTGCCAATCAGTACGATAGCCATTTATTTGCCACTCGCCGCCTTAGCCAAAATCAAAATAGCCAAATTCAAGGTGACAAGAGTCTTGCAGCTGCGAGTACGACCTTCTTTTATAGGCGCTTCTGCCTAGACGTTGCCATCGAAGGAGCGCTCTGATGTCATTGCAAGCACTGATTAGCAGTGTAGCTAGCTCACTTTTGGTTCTTTTGGTGCTAGTCGCCTTGCTTTGGCTGCTCTCGTGCTTTAGCAAACCATCCGAGAGATCACGCAAATTAATTCATATGTTCATGGGTCTTACATGTCTTGGCCTGCCCTGGTTGTTCGACTCCCCAACTCCAGTAATTATTTTGTCGATCATTGTCTCGATTCTTTTGAGTGCGCTAAAACTATCACAACAGTCAAAGCTCTATCCCGTGCTCTTCTCTGTCGGCCGGCGCTCGATTGGTGAAGTTTGTTTCCCTCTTGGTGTATCTCTTACATTTGTACTTAGCAATGGTGTGCTGACTCATTACATAGCACCAGTTGCGATACTGGCTTTAGCCGATTCTTTATCAGCACTAATTGGCATGCGCTTTGGTTCAAAGTTTTACAAGGTCGTCAACGGCAGTAAAACTTTAGAAGGGTCACTAGCCTTTTTTCTCACTGCCGCGGCAGCAGCCTTTGTCACACTGAGTTTGCTAACAAGCGAGAGCTTCTCGCATATAACTGTGGTGGCACTGATTGCGGCCATCGCGGCGACAGCCTTTGAAGGCATGTCCTGGGGCGGTCTCGACAATCTCTTCGTGCCAGTGGGAACCTTATTGGTGCTAGCCCAAATTGACGGCCAGACAGACGTGCAACTGTCACACACTCTTGCCGTATTCTCTGGTGTCTTCTTGCTGATTCTAGCACTTAAGCGCTTGTCGACTCTTGAAGGTGGAGCAGCTCTTGCTGTGGTCGGCTACATGTATGTCTGTTACATGCTGGGTGGCCTGGCCTGGTTATTGTTGCCAGTCGTTCTTTATGCCAGCTATAGACGTTTGATGCCTAAACGTTTTGCCAAGATTGTCTCTACCCACTCAATTTTTGGCGTACTGTCAGTCGCTTCTGTAGGAATCTTTTGGCTATTAGCCAGCCACAAGAGTGATGCCTATATCTATCCCTATGCAACGGCCCTCGCCACTCATGGAGCGATCATTGCTTCAGCTCATATTCATTTAAACGCCTTTGATGATTGCGCCAACTGGGACAAACTGAAGCTCTATGCCATTGGCTGCTCAGTGCTTAAGAGTTGGTCTTTGATTTTCATACCTTTAATGTTCATGACTGGATTCTCGGCAGATCATGTAGTCAAACTTTTTCTTGCACCGATTTGGATTTTCGTGGCCACAGCCATATTTGTTACAACTACCAAGGTTGGTCCTGATTTTCGCAACAGTTCAAGCCGCTGGATAAAACAAGGTGTCTGCGCTGCTCTTGGCTCGGCCCTAGCTCTTGTCGGCACAATATAGAGGTAGCAAATGAAAGTGCTTTTAAAACCCGGCCAAGACTTGACTCTGTCAATTGGTAGTGATGCCACTGCCCAGTTATATTTTAGAGAGATATTCGCTTGCTTGGGAAAAGTCGAATTCGCCAGCAAGTACTCAGAGAATAATCGCTCTGAAAATATTCGAGAAGCATCTCTAGAGCTACTCGAAGTGGCGATCCAAATGGCGATCGAGCAAGGGCAACAAACTTTGATTGCGCCCCTAGACGGCGATACCTGGCATAGCTACCGCACCATAATCGAAAATTCCTCGGCTCCTAAGTATTTTCTAGAACCAGCATCTCCTCTTAGCGCCGAAGTTTTAAAAGAAGCTGGCTTTGCCCTCACTGCCCAGTATTCTTCTTCGCTGATAGACCTTACTTACTCTAAAGCGGCGATAGAGGCAACTATTGCCAAACATGCGGCGAAGATTGAAAAGTTGTTCTTGGTCAGACAATTCAATAAGGCAAACTTTGAGGGAGAGCTGAGAGAAATTTATGAGCTTTCGCTGAAGAGTTTCAAAAACAATTTTCTCTATCAAGCTATCTCTTTTGAAGATTTCGTTGAGCTTTATCGCCCGCTAGTCAACCTAATAAAAAGTGAACTGGTGTGGCTGGCATTTAACCAGGGAAAGCTTGTGGGCATGCTCTTTGCCTTGCCTGACATACTCAACCGCGAGCAAATTATACTTAAAACAGTGGCCGTAGACCCCGATTACACCGGTCTTGGTATCGCTAGCTATTTGCTTGCGCGGGTGCAGAAAGAAGCACTCAATCTTGGTTATACCTGTGCAGTGCAGGCCCTATACAAAGCTGGCAATAAGTCGGCCCAGCTTACAGCAGGGCTGACAACGAAAGTAATTAGACGCTATGGTCTCTTTGCCCTAGATCTAAGGCCACGAATAAAAGCAGGTCAGAAATGAATATTGCCACCACTCTTGAACAGCTTGCCCTAAAGCATCCAGAGCACATCGCTATTATTGAGCAGCAGAAAAAGCAAAGCAAGAGTACTAGTTACGCTGAGCTAAATCAGCAAGTGCAAACCGTTGCCGCCCATTTCAAACAGTGCGGTATCAAGAAGGGCGACATTATCCTTCTTTATGTTGATATCAGCAGCTCGTTGTACGCTCTGCTTCTTGGCATAAACCGCATCGGAGCTGTCGTGCTCTTTATTGATCCAACCTACGGGCCAAAGGAGATACAACACTGTATAGAGCTGACTAAGCCGCAGGCAATTGTAGTAGCAGATCGTCTGCAACTGATTGCTAAGGTGGTAGCTCCCCTATTTGGTATCAAGCAAGTTTTCGCCCTCAATGACTTTAATTTAGAGAGAACGGTGCCTAATTCAACAGGCAACTTTGCTGCAATTGCCGCAGTAGAAGACTGCCACCCTGCCTTAATAACTTTCACGAGTGGTAGCACCGCTTTGCCAAAAGGCATTGTCAGAAGCCATGGATTTCTCCATGATCAGTGCGAAATTCTTACTGCCGAATTGGCGATCGGAAAATGTCAGTCAGAACTTACAACTCTGCCAATATTTGTCTTAGCAAACCTGGCAAGTGGTGTCACTTCTATTTTACCGAGCAGTAATCTCAGAAGCCGCTTTAAGCTAAGACAACAGAGGCATAGTGCTGAAGTTGCTAGGCAAATACTTGAGCACTTGCCAGAAAGAGTGCTGGCAGCACCGGCTTTTCTCAGCCAGGTGGCCAGCTATCTCAAAGGGCGCAATCTCAAGTGTTCTTTTGTCAAAGAAGTTTTGACTGGTGGTGGTCCGGTGTTTCCACAGCTGCTCGAATTGCTAGCAGAGGTATTTCCCAACGCCCAGGTGATCACAGTGTATGGCTCTACAGAAGCAGAGCCAATCGCACATATGGCAGTAGCTGAAGGTGGTTGCCAATCACTCAATACTAAAGGTGCTGGTCTGCCTCAGGGAAAGGTTTCGACCTTTGTAGACCTGGCTATCGTGCCTGATGATGTTCTCTGTGAATACACCGAAAATGAGTTTCAAACAGCAAGAGGGGCAGCCAATGTCGTTGGTGAAATTTTGGTGGCTGGCAGACACGTTATCGATGGCTATATTGGCGCAATAGGTAATAGCGAAAGCAAAATAAGAGTTGGCAGTCGGATTTTTCATCGTACGGGGGATGCTGGCTACCTCGATAGCAACGGCAATCTCTTTTTAGTCGGTCGAGCCTCAATGAAAATAGGCACCCCAGGAGGTTCGGTCTACCCCCTGGCAGTAGAAGCTTCCGCCATGGCGACAGGTCTGCTTGATAGCTGTGCTTTCTTAGTAGTCGGCAACAAGAGAGTACTAGTAGCCAAGCTCAACTCTAACGCTCATAGAAATAGCGAGACCATACTTCTCCAATGCCTAAAGTTCGCTTACATCGACAAAGTAGTGATACGCGGCAGCATACCTATGGACAAACGCCATAGTTCTAAAATTCTCTACAAGAAGCTGGTAAAGGCCCTGACCTAGATATTTGATTTAGATATCTGGTCAGGAATCTTATTTAAGAGTCTGACTTAGGGATATGGGTCGATATCATGCTCTCTTCTGAACGCTCAAAAGCTTCAAGCTGAGAGGCGGGCACATTTATACCCGTCAATTTGTTGCCGTATCCAAGAGTAACCATGCGATCTTGTACGGCAAATATATCTTCTACATATCGAGCAAGGGCACGGCCCTGGGGCACGATTTGCTCGACTGTGGCACTAAGGAAATAGTCAGCGGTGACACCACCGGCCACATTGGCATTGCGTTCAGTGCCCCATTTTGTGGCAAAGCGCAATGTCAGAGGAGCGCCTGGCTTAGCCATTAAGCTCAATTTCCGACTAAAGCCTTGACTATTTAGGTCAATTTCACCGAGAAGCTGATTAAATGAATCAGGACCGTTTGGCAATTGCCCTTGCATTCGCCCGGCTGCGACACCTAGTTCTTGAGCCAAAAGCTCCACCAGTGAGGCAAAAGCGGCTACGCCCTGCAAGTCTATTGTCTTTCCAGTTCCATCAAATGTCATAACTTGTTCCATCTATTACTATGAACGCAGTGTTAAACAATCCAAATGATGCCAGTTAAGTGAGAATTCTTCAAGTACAGTAGTTTTTATGCAAGTGCAAAATATACCTGAAAAACCAGCCGTTGCCCTCACCCGTGAATGGGCAGAAATGATCAAGTTAGAGCACACAGTCTTTGCTCTACCATTTGCTCTTTCGGGGCTAATTCTGGCCACTCCTAATTTACCGACTTGGGGCACTGTTTTCTTCACAGTATTGGCTTTCATTGGCGCTCGCTCCGCCGCCATGACTCTCAATCGGTTAATTGACGCACGTATTGATGCTATTAATCCCCGCACCAAAGACCGCTCAATTCCGGCTGGACGAATTAAACCGGCCACAGCTGTACTTTTCACTATCGCCTCTTTTGCTTTGATGCTAGCAGCGGCCAGTCAACTTCCTTTAATTTGCCTACAGCTGTCACCGATAGCCGTATTCTGGCTCAGTTTCTACTCATTTACTAAGCGGTTTACCTGGCTCTGCCACATTGTTCTCGGCATTGCTTTAGGCGGAGCAGCTCTAGGTGGCTGGGTAGCAGCCAGCGGCACCATTCAGGGCCCAGCTCCCTGGCTTCTTGCTTTTGCTGTAGCCACATGGGTAGCAGGTTTCGACATTATCTACGCTTGCCAAGACGCTCAGTTTGATAGCGAGAATAAATTACACAGTATTCCAGCGCGATTTGGTTTAGCTAACGCCTTGAATATATCTATCGGGCTACATGTTTTTACAGTTGCTGCATTAGTTGCTCTCGGATTTTTCGTCCAACCACCGGCAGGCATCTTCTACTTTATTGGTGTCGCCTTAGTTACAGCCATGCTCGTCTATGAGCATAGCCTGGTTAAACCAAGCGATCTTTCGAAAGTGAACGCTGCATTCTTCACCACCAATGGTGTCGTATCAATCGTCACCTTCTTAACAATTCTGCTTGACCGTTTATTTTAATTTGCACTGCCCTTAATGGCACACAGGCTGCTTGTTAGCTGTTCAATTTGGCTGCGTCTAGCCGAATAATTGGCGCAAGCGAAATAAGTAAAGTTACATTTGCTCGCTATGCGTTAAGAAGAATTTGTTCATCAAAGCCACGATCCAACGGGTAAACATTGGCGCTCACCTTTCTACCACTCTTAACGCTGTTGCTCGAAACCTCCCAACAGCGGCCATTTAACAATTGACCGCTGGCAATTATTATTTATTGACTATATTCGCAAGCTGGTCAATAATAAATTTCATCCTTTCGGAGCACTTGAAAATACTGTCCAAAAAGTTCATTCTATGAGTTGTCAAATTTGACGATACCCGATGAGGTAACCATGTTCATACAATCAGTACTGCAGAACATCGGCTGGTTTCTAGGCGCATGCGCCACAGTTTCGTTCATCGAGCACCAAGTACATGCTCGCTTGATGCACCAGAAGAACTTTCTCAGTAAGTACACCTCGAGCTTTAAGCGTGTTTATGAAGCACACGCCATCAATCACCATGGCCATTATTCAAAGATTTTCACAGACGAACCTGTTCCTCCAGGCGAAGACGAAGAAATTCGTTTGACTGTTCACAAAGCGCCTATCAAGACATTGCCTCTGATCGTTTTGATCTCACTAGTTTCGATACCTGGAGCGCTTATATTTGCTTTTGTAGTCGTGATGCACCACTGGGTCTGGAACAAAATTCACTTAGAGATGCATAAGCCTGAACACAGAGGCTTCAGTAATTGGTCAGCTTACAAGTTCCTAGCTCGGCACCATTACCTACACCATGTTTATCCCAACAAAAACTACAACGTTGTTTTTCCCTTTGCTGATTACGTGACCGGAACCAATGTTCATGCATCCAAGTCTGAACTGCTCGAAATGTATGATCTAGAGCTTTTGCCGCTCAAGCCAGCCGAATTGGCGTCACTCAGAGAAGCTGCTGCTCAAGAAAAACAAGAGAAGCAGGCTAAGCAAGAAAAGCAATTAGCCACTCTTAGAGGCTAATTTCAGGTCATCTTCTTAGGTTCATTTCAATAGTTCTACGCTCTGGGCAGCTTCGGTTGCCCAGAGTTTTTCTATGTATCTCTTAGTGTTAGTTGTGGCAGTGGCAACCGAGCGCCTATGTTCTAAGACCCGCAGTGGCATGTAGACAACAATGGCGGTGAGCCAAGCTTGAACTGAACAAACACCAACATGAAAAGCTTCGGTTCCTGGTATCACACCAGAGGTGAGCACACCAACGAAACCAGCGGCAAAGAGTGCAATAAAGGCCGGCCATCTAACCACCGGCAAACTAGCTGCATCAGGCACATGCGAAAGATCATGGGATTGTCCAAGTAAGCGACTAATCATGAAAAACTCACATAGCATAATCACTGTTACGGTGGGAAGAAAAACGCAATTGAGCGAAGCAATGGCTTCTAGCGATTTGGCAATGCCGGCAGTCGAAAGCCATGCCGCCAGACCGGCGCAGACTATAGCAAGCACGGCACAAACACCATGGTGCGGCAGCTTCTTTATATTCTCAACGGCATTGATCATGCCGTACAAATTTGAGTCATTACAGGCGAAATAGGCCACGGCAAGAACGATTGCGGCAATAGCAGCAATGCCACCAAAAGCATAGACATTTATATAATTAGTAGCCGCGCCATAATCAGTAATGCCAGAGAGTCTCGAGATCATCCAGCCCGTAATTGGGAATATGATCTGCCCAATCAACAATGCAATCGTAAGCGGCAATGCTGTAAGCCACTTATTGGTTTTGCCATAGCGCCAGTAGTCGGCCTCATTGCCCCAAACAGCAAAGCCAATGACAAAGCCCGATACCGATGTCAGAGCGGTGAGAAATGATACATGAGGGATGGCACTGAGAGCCGTAGTCGGGCAAGTTGGTACAACCTTAAAGAAGGTGTAGCCAACCATACCAAGCAAAAGTGGCGCGGCTAAATAGCGGGCAAAGTTAGCCACCCCGGAGAAGCCGAAAAAGTTATTGAATGCCATCAGCACAGCTAATCCGGCCGCCATATACATTACTGGTATGTTGCAGTGGAATAGGCCATTGAGAGCGTCGGCCAATAGCAGAGCCGCCAGCGAGTACCAGGCAATGAATATCCAGAGCAAATTGCAGGAGACAAGCCTGGAGCCCCAGCGGCCAAAGACCTTGCGGCTGAGAAGGCCGTAGGGAAGGCCACTGAGTGCACCCAAATAGGCCGATGGAACTGAGTATGCCAATAGAACCAGACAGCTAAGGGCCGTACAGATAATAACTTGAGAGAGGGTCAGACCCTCTTTGTACCACTGAAAACCTATCAAGACAGAGGGGAAGGCAGTCACCATAGTGATCCACAGTAGCCCCATGGTGGCAGCACTGCGGCGTTCGGTCAGGGGGACGGCCTCGCGTGAATGATCTTCACCTGCCTTTTGAGGAGTATCCGGAGCTTGCCTTGTTTGCTGCGCTGGCTTTAACTGCATGAATTCTTCTTCCTACGCCCATTTCAAATTACATCTTTAAGAGACACATTTCGGCATGTCATAGCCCGAGAGTATGACAAAGGCGCTTGTCAAGCAATGGTAAAACCACGAAGAAGCCAACCTAGCTTGAATACATAGCCAGCGGCCAAAAGCAACCAATAGGCTAAAATAATGACTCCCATTCGGTTTCAACCTATGAATAAACTGCGCGCGGCTCTAATCTCTATTTTGTCTTTCAGTCTTTATTCAATTGCCCCTGCCTCTTTAGCTGCCACTGGCGAAATTGTAGAGACCCTGTCGGCCGATCGCAGCGAAGCAAAGCTGTTTAAAGCAGCCCCTATTGTGGGTCGACCCAAGATAGGCTTAGCTCTTGGTGGTGGCGGCGCTCGTGGTGCGGCTGAAGTGGGCGTGCTTAAAATCTTAGAAAGAGAAGGAATTCATTTCGACCTTGTCGCTGGTACAAGCATTGGGTCCGTGATTGGTGGATTCTACTGCCTTGGTGCCACAGCCGAACAGATGGAAGAAGAATTTAAAAGCGGTGCCGTCATGCGCAATTTTATGGCTGTACCACTGACTTTTCGCTTACTTGTAGCGCCGGTGTTTTTGCTATTTAGGCCCTTCAGTCACAACAAATATGATGGTCTTTATGGTGGCGATAAATTTCGCAAGTACCTAGTGGGCAAGCTTACGACTGAAGAGGGCTTGATCGAAAACATGAAAATTCCCTTCGCGGCCATCGCGCTCAATGTTGTTGATGGCAGGCCTTACATGATTCGCAAGGGCCACCTCGGCTATGCCATGCAGGCCAGTTGCGCTGTGCCGGCTTTGCGTAAGCCCGTAGAAATTGATGGCATGCTCTTTTCTGATGGCGGTGTTTCTTGCAACTTACCGGTGAAACAATGCCGTGCTATGGGAGCTGATTTTGTTATCGCCGTCAACATAGACGAGCCATTTGAGCCAGTGCCGCTCTCCAGTTTTAAAAAGCCAGGCAGTATCACAAAGCGTATGGTGAAATGGGCCCTGTTTGATATCGATGAGCCCCAGGCGGCTTTGGCTGATGTCACTATTCATCCAAATACTGAAGGAATATCATTGATATCGACGCGCCGCTCTGATGCTATTCGTGGTATCAAGGCCGGTGAAGAAGCAGCCATCGCTGCAATACCGATGATAAAGAAGAAGCTCAAGGAAATTGGGATTGTAGTTACACCTGCAGTAGAAGCTCCAGCAGTTCCAGAAGAAAAATAGTATTTGATCTTCGATTAGACTCACTCCTAGCCTAAGGGAAAACAATGATTGACGAGAAACAGCACTGGGAAACAGTCTATGAAACCAAGGCTGCTGATGCTGTAAGTTGGTACCAGCCGCATTTAGAAAAATCGCTACAGCTCATTGTTAGCGCTGACAGTAATAGAACGGCTCAAGTAATTGACGTTGGTGGCGGTGAATCAACACTAGTCGATGATCTTCTTGCAACTGGCTACAGGAATGTTAGCGTCTTAGATATTTCGCAAAGAGCTATCGATGTCTGCAAAGCCAGGCTTGGTGACGAATCTAATTCTGTAACTTGGTATGCTACAGATATTCTTAGAGCTGCGCTTCCTCAAAAGTTTTACGATATCTGGCACGATCGAGCAGTCTTTCACTTTCTTACCTCTGAAGAGCAACGCCGCAAATATGTAAGCCAAGTCGCGCAGGCCGTAAAAGCCGGTGGGCACGTGATAGTGGCAACTTTCGGACCGCAAGGCCCGGAGAAATGCAGTGGTCTTTCAACCATGCGCTACGATGCAGATTCTCTACACGAGCAGTTCGGCACAAGATTTCGCCTGGTTGAAAGTGCTACGGAGTTACACAACACACCGTTTGGTACCACTCAACAATTTCTCTATTGCTACTGCAAGGTGGAAAACTGAAGATAGCAAGCTAGATGATTAGTGTTTGGCACAATCAATAATTCTCTTTGTTACCGTTCATCAAGTTCAACATAATTGATTGCCCTGCGGCAGTTTTAGTATCAAGGCCCTCTTTGACTGCAATCAAATGTTTATCACTGCCCATAAAATGACGGAATATAGGTCTTAGCTCTAATTGTTCTTCGCCGTCCTTGTGGCAAAAACGAGCTAGGTCAAAGGTAATTAAGCCATCGGCGTCAGAGAGTGCTTTCAACGCATCAGAGAGGCCAAGGCTCTCGGCGTACTTATCTTCAAATACCCTCGTTATGCTATAGCCGTGATGCAGGCAATAGTCTTTGACAACTGCTCTTTGTGCATCACAGCTACAGAGATCTCCACAATTTCGTACATAGGCTACGAGTCTGGTTTTTCTAGCTCTAGAAACTGCTTTAGTGCCCCAGCGGCTGCCGAGATCAGTACTGAGACCATCAATAAGATCATCGCAGGAGCAATTGGATTCTGAAACTGTAGTAGCTGAGCGCTGGTGCAGTGGCTGTCTCAAGCGCTCATCACTTGAATTATCTCGATATCTAAATCTGTCAAACATATTCACGATAACTGGCCTCGAACTATGTAGCGCTGATGCCTTATACCATAGCGGTATGTTCAGAACTTCACATCATCCTTCTGACTATTAAACAAATCGTTCTTGGGCTCGCCACGGGGATCGTGTAGCATTACAGCAACAGGCCGGATGGTTCTATCTTTGACTAGAAAACGATTTGCATTTTTATTCATCGCGATATTGCTTCTTCAGCAAGATCTCTTTCCGCAAGCGGCTTTAGCCAATGAAAGTTCGTCAACCATTGCCGCGGCCGAAGCCGTGTACCGCGAAAGAGTCGCAGCGTGGACAGCTTCTCCAGGCGAAAATTCTGATTACATTGCGGTTGCCCTAGAAAGTTTAGCTGCTCTCTACAGCGAAAATGGACGCAATGACGATGCCATTTCAAAATACAAAGAGGCACTGGTCGTGCGAGAAAAAGCAGCCAAGCCGGCAGCTTCATATATCGCTGTCACTCAAACCAAATTGGCCGATTGTTTGTCGTTTGCCCACCGAGATGCCCAGGCAGAGCCACTCCTTATCGCGGCCCTGGCGACGCAGACAAAGCTTCTTGGCAGAGGCAATCCAAATATTCAACCGACAATCAGGAAGCTAGCTGTTTGCTATAGAGACCAAAAACAATATTCGTCTGCCGAAATACTGTTCAAGGAGCTGCTCGCTACAATCAAGAAGCACATTGAGAGATCCAGATCATCTCTAGCGTGGATGGATGAGATTTGCTATGCAAAAGAGCAATCAGACCTAATCGACAATTATATGCGGCAAAAGAACTGGGCTGAAGCAATACCGCTTAGTCAGAAGTTGCTAGCTACTTATCAGTCAATGCCAGGCAATGATCATGACAGCGATTCCCTTCCGTCGGCACTGCTTACAATGGGTGTCTGTTATAGCGAAGACGGCCAGTATTTGTTGGCAGAACCGCTATTTGAGGAAGCGTTAAAACTACTTCAATCATCACGAAAGCATGAGCCATCTTATGTAGCAATAGTTCTGAGCAAACAAGCCAACAATCTTGCGGCCATGGCAAAATACAATCAAGCAGAGCCTTTGTACAAGGAAGCTTTATCTATTTGGGGAAGGGTAAATAGGCCAGGAGACGGTGATCAGCTCGATACTATAACTGGCTATGTAGCACTACTGACAAAAACTAACAGAATAAGCGAAGCGGCCAAGTTGCAATCTCAGGCTGCTTTTATAAAAAAACACTTTGTATTTACCAGACTGCCGTTGCCAAGAAGCTGTATGGATTGCTGGGGTACCCTTGAGTTCGGTGAAACAATTCGCCAAGAAAAAACTCTCATACCACCAAATTAAAGCACGAGACTTCACCATCAACGGTGCCAAGGTAAACCTTGTCTTTATTGATTAGTGGTGGTGCTTCAATTTGTTTGTGTAAGAAGCGCTGGAAGCGCAGACTACCATTTGCTGTGTCAAAGCCCTGCATCCAACCTTCTTTGCTGACACAAATTACACTAGCACCAATTGTCTCTAATGCAGCTCCAGGCGAACCTTTGAGCGGTGCCTTCCACTTCAAGGTGCCGGAATACTTCTCGCAGCAATAAAGCCATTTATTTTCACTGGCAAACATTACTGAAGTGAATACAATCACGCCGCTCTTTAGAATGGGACTAAAGGTCGGATATTCCCATATGAGCCTTCCTGTCTCGGCCTCCAGGGCGAAGCAGACACCGCCCTGGGTACCGACATAGACAGTGTCAACAGAAGCCGTTGGCGTGCTAACGATGCGACCATCAGCTACATACTTCCAATTCAGTTTGCCACTGTGAGCGGCAATGGAATAAACATGACCGCCACGGGTACCGAAGTAAAGCGAGTCGCCATGGGCACGCGGGGCCGCAACAATGGCATCAAGAGCACTGAAGTGCCACAACCGCCTGCCCATGCGTATGTCCAAAGCAGTGACTTGCCCGGTGCGATCGCAAACAATAACCTGATTGCCAGCCATAATTGGGCTTGCCAGCACCGGCGCTGGCCCTTCCCAGCTCCAAATTATCTTGCCTGTGGTTGAATCAATAGCTTGGGTCTTTCCAGCACTGTCGCTTACAACTAGGCGTCCATCAAGAAAAATTGGCGATGTGAGAATAGGTGCATCCGCATCAAAATTGAATGACTGAGCACCACTTTCTGCTTGTAGTGCGTAGAGTCGGCCATCGGTAGAACCAACATAAACAGTCTTTTCATCGCGACTAATTACTGGATGAGCAGCCCAACCAATCGGTCCATGAGTAGGGAAAGTCCAAACAGCTGGCTCGTCTTGCGAAGTTTTTGCCGGGCTTAGATTTTCCTTTTGCTCGGGAGTTTTAGCTGTTGGTGCTGGCGGAGTATTTGTTTCGGTATCAACTATCGGAGTGGAGATATTGTTATCCCTAACAAACGAAGGGACACCGGTAATAAATACTTCTTCGCCGCGCTCACCTTTCTTTATTAAAGGCTGATCGCGATTCTTTACCGCTTGTTGGTCGGCAATTTTGTTTGACGGTTTGGCTACTTGCGGTTCTTGTGCCTCATGAATGGCCTTGCCTGTTGGATTTCCGCCAGGTAGTACCTGGGGCTCTACTTGAACTGTATTGGAGGAATTCTTCTGAGCCGTCAGGCGCGCCTTTTCTTGCGCCAGGTTTTGCTCTAGTTCTGCTTCGGTAGGCTCAGCTACAGCCGTATCACGCTTGGCTGTTGCTCGCGGAGAGAGCCCCATGCGAGCTACACGCATTTCAAATATCAAATCATCGACAATGCCAAGCACATCAGTCATCGACTTGTAGCGGTCATCAGGCTGCTTAGCCATCATGCGCTTGACCACGCGATCAAGCACTTCGGGAATTTCAGGGTTGAGACGTTTGGCTGATGGCACCGGTGCATTAGTATGCTTCATTGCCATCTCAATCATTCCCTGGGCGCGGAAAGGTAATTGCCCTGTGCACATTTCAAAGAACAAGATGCCCATCGAATAAATATCAGAGCGGTGGTCTTGTTGTTCGCCGCGACAAAGTTCCGGAGACATATAAGCGGGTGTACCCATGCCCTTAGTGGCTGAGTTGAGATAAACTCGACCAACCAGCAAGCGGGCTAGACCAAAGTCTCCAATCTTCAAATCGCCTTCATTGGTAATAAATATGTTGTCGGCTTTGACGTCCTGGTGAACCACCCCTCTTTTATGGGCGAAAGATAAACCTGAAGCCAATTGCTTCATCCAGTTGAGGCAATGCTCTAAAGGTAGAGGGCCCTGGGCCACCCGGGCTGCCAGGTTGCCGCCAGGCAGATACTCCATGGCCACGAAATGGTGCTCTCGGCTATTGCGAACTTCGGCTCCAATATCAAAAACCGTGACGATATTAGGATGGTCGAGTTGGGCCGCGAGCCGGGCTTCTTCTCTAAATACGTCTACATTTTTCTTATCTGCCATTAAACTGGGCAAAAGCATTTTTATGGCAACATCGCGCAAGAGCAGCTCGTCTCGGCAATGATAAACAACGCCCATGCCACCCACGCCAATCTCTTCGAGCACCGAATAGTGGCCGTCTTCGAGTTTATCGCCGCGGGTGAATATTTTCGGGGGCAATAGTCTTCAATCTCCTGGCTGCGTGTTTATTATCTTCTGGTAATCTCGGGGTTGTAAGAAGGCGCTAAAATGACAACGTCAACCTCGGGAACTTACGATGAGCCAACCTGCATTAAACCAGTTTAACAGCACTTGCCCTCCGACCGGTGACCAGTCTTCAAGTAATGAAGTTACTTTTGATGCTTCAGCCAATCTAGTAACTAACTTAGCAGTAACGGCTACGGTAGCTCAAGGGCAATTGGTGCTAGAGCAAGAAGCCCAGGCGATATTGCGGTCTAAATCGCGGCTTGGTCCAAGTTTTGACAAAGCCTTAGAGCTGTTGCTCGGCTGCAGCGGCAAAATTGTGGTTACAGGCATGGGTAAATCGGGTCATATTGGCTGCAAGATTGCTGCGACCTTTGCCTCTACTGGTTCTCCAGCCTTTTTCGTACACCCAGCTGAGCTTCGCCACGGCGACTTTGGCATGCTCGACGAGCGCGATCTTGTTATTGCTCTTTCCAGCTCAGGTGAAACTCAAGAAATTAAATTGGTGCTTGAGCCCATCAAGCGGCTTGGTCTGAAGCTAATTGCCTTAACCGGCAATTTAGAATCCACCCTGGCTAAATATTCCGATGTCACCATTGATGTCTCAGTTGAGAAAGAAGCTTGCCCACTGAACCTGGCACCTACCACGTCAACTACTGTCGCCTTGGCCATGGGTGATGCACTAGCTATGGTGCTGATGTCAGAAAAGGGAATTGAGGCAGAAGATTTTGCCAAGAGCCACCCAGGCGGAAATCTTGGACAGAAGCTCATTACAGTCGAGGGCATCATGCGCTGCGGCTTCGATGTGCCGATTGTTTCACTAGATGCCACTCACGAGATGGTTGTCGAAGAAATTGGCAGAAAGAAACTAGGCTTTACGGCAGTTTGCGAAGACGACGGCAAACTCAGAGGAATTATCACCGACGGCGACTTGCGCCGCTCACTATCGAAGTACCGTGAACAAGTCTTTGATAAGAAAGCTCGCGACCTCATGACCGGTGGGCCCAAAACTATTGCCTCACATTCCCTAGCTGTTGAAGCTCTGCGCATGATGGAGAAGCACTCTATCTCTGACATTTTGATTGTTGACGGCAATATGAGACCGGTTGGCCTAATCGACTTAAAAGACTTGCTTAGGGCTGGAATTATCTAAATAGTCGCTGCGGCTTTTCTAAACTCGATTTGCTCGGCTTCGCGGCGGGCTAGGATGGTTTGACTATCGTCACTCAAATTTGCATCGCGGAAGGGCACCTGTGAGCTTTTGCCGAGGCGACGCAACTCTTCACCAGCAATTTCAAAAATGCAGGAATTTGGCATTGAAAGAAGCGCATGGGTTAGTTCTTTGTTGCTCGTTTTAATAGCAATAGTGCCACCGTTTTTGCGGCCAAGACCAGTGGTGCGGAAGACATTAAAGCCCAGTGAAATCAATGCACCGCGAACAGCTGGAGCACTAGCATAGGTAAGAAGCGCACTGTCCTCAGACATTGACTGGAAGTAATGGCGAAAAAGATCGACGCTCCACAGCTCGGGCACTTTCTTGGGCGAAAAAGGATCGTGGTAAATTAAGTCGTAGTTCTTAGACTGGGTAGAAGCGCTCTCAAGCAAGAACTGACGCAGATCGCAGACACTGATTTTAAAATTCAAGTCTGCCAGTGTCTGATTTTTTAAAGCAGCAAAGCATGGCTGCGCCAGCACCTCTGGAACTACGGCCAGTACTTCTGGATCTAATTCAACGGCATCGACCTGCAATGAAAACTGCTTTGAGATTGCTAGATGATTTGCTAGTGCCAAACTGTTATAGCCCAGGCCAAAGCAACTATCCAATAGCTGCAACGATCCGCCAGGCCGAGCTAGCTGAAGAAACTGCAGGGCCGGTTCAACATAGTTAGTGACCGCCTCTGTATATGCACCAGCACGGTTGTGATACAACTCATCTAGATTGTTTTCATGGAGTGAAAGCGAGCCATCTTCAGTGGTGGCAAGACTAAAATTAGCCATTTGAATTAAGCTCGAGATTTAGAACTATTTTGCCAATATTCTGATCAGCTTCCATTAGCGTGTGCGCAGCAGCAGCCTCTTCCAGCGGAAAAACCTTTTCAATAATTGGTTTGATTAAGCCACTGACAAAATAGGGCAGAATGTTCGCCTCAAAAGCTCTGGTAACCTTTGCTTTTTCATCATTGCTGCGCGATCGCAATGATGTTCCTCTAACAGTAATGCGCTTTGTCAGAAGGGCTGCCAAATTAAGTTCGCATTTGGCCCCCGCCAATAGACCCACTACCATGATGCGACCGAGGCGGCGTACGCATTTGAGGTCTTCCTCTACATAGTTGCCACCAACTAATTCAAGAACCACGTCAACACCAGAGTTTGATCCAATGGCATTGACTGCATCAGCAAACTGGCCACCTTCAATTGTCAGCACATGATCAAATAGTGCCTTTATTCGCTCAGCTTTAGCCTGCTGCCTTACTGTGCCAATTACTTTGACATTCATAGCTTTGGCGATTTGGGCAGCGGCGATTCCGACCCCACTGGCGGCAGCGCTCACCAGCAAGGTCTCATGGGCCTTAAGCTCTGCCTGTAAGCAAATAGCATCATAGGCCGTGATATAGGCCTCCGGAACGGCCGCAGCCTCAATGTAGGAGAGACTAGCGGGAATATGCATGACTGTAGAGGCCTCAACGGCAATATATTCCTGGTAAGTACCAGCTGGCGCTAAACCGAAGACACGGTCGCCAGCCTTAAAATCGCCTACATTTACATTCGCACCCACAGCCTCCACCACTCCAGCATATTCAAGGCCCAAGACGTCTTGGACTACATCGGCTGGGGCCGGATACTTACCTTTACGCTGCAGGGTATCGGCTCTGTTAATTGCTGTTGCTTTGATCGCCACTAGAATTTGCTCAGCTGAGTAAAGTGGCTTAGAGCGCGTCTGTAATTGCAATACCTCGGGGCCACCGGCTGCTGTAATGACGATTGATCTCAAGATATTTACCTTCCACTTACAAGTTCGAATACTGAACATAACAATAGGGGTTTATTGTCTCAATAAAGGTCGACAAGTGGTGGTCTGCACTTGTATTCTTATTGGGTTATGAAGATGAAGTTGTTTGATATTGTGAAATCGCAGCGCGATACGTTTGACCCTGATGAGCGCTTAGAGCTTGACCCTGAGCATATTCACAGCAAGGCCAAAAAAGATGTCTGGGACAAGCTGGGAGCAGTGGCTCCCATCATCTCAGGGGCACTCATATTCGTAATGGGCGGCTGGTTTACCTATACCTACAACCAGCAACAGCTGCGCCTGCAAGAAATTCAAACCATTGAGAAATTTATCCCACACCTGATGGGCAACGACCAAAGCAAACGGGCTGCTATTCTTGCCATTTCATCGCTAACCAATGCCGAATTAGCTACCAAGTTCGCCCAGATTTTCTCAAGCCCTGGAACAGTTTCGGCCCTGCAGTCACTGGCCGAAAACGGCAACGAAAAAGACAAAAATATCGCTACAGACGCGCTGGCTAGGGCTCTAGAGAACCTTGCTGCTCGCGAAAGTCGGTTGAATGAGATAGAGACAGCATTTCACAAAGCTGCTACCGATAGCACGGCTCATCCAGCCAAAAGTGATAATCCTCTGGACCAAATCGAAGAGGCCCAAAAGCTTGAGCGCTTGGCCATTACCCTACGTGAGCGTGGTCACCTGGGTGCCTCAGAGTCGCTCTTGAAGCAAGCTATAAATGTTCGACTGCGCGCCACTGGCGACAGCAGAGACGTTGTCAACACGCTCAAGAAGCTTTCTGAAGTGCAATTAGCTCAAGGTAACAGCGTCGAAGCAGAAGAGACAAATAAGAAAGCAACAACGCTGGAAAGCAAGTTAAACCCTCAGCCGGTTGCTCCTCCGCCAGCGGCAAAACCATTGGAAGAAGCGCCTAAGACAGAGAAACCATCCACTCCCGCCGCTGAATCGACCGAAAAAGTTGCTGTGCCAGCCAGCGAAGTAAAGACCGAAGTAGAATCCAACTAAATTTAGTCGGTGATATATTCGCCCCAGTACTCTGTGCGCTCTTTCCAGTCACAGCCAGCATTGCCGCATATTAGTGTGACTTTTGAGCCCTTAGTTTCAAGATTCGAATCACCAGCACCGTCCCAAACAGACTCAGTCATCTCTACAAATTTCTCGAACGACTTAACTGGTTTTTTGCAAGTGGGGCAGGTCATTTTGCCACTGGCAATGGCTTCTTTAATAGTTGAAAGTGACACGGCTATCCTCAAAAAACAAACAGTGCTTAGATTTTACCTTAAGGCAGATCAAACTTCAGCCTTGGTTGGTGCGAGCGTAAAATTAAATGAAACTCTTGCGAATCTAGTTGTGCTGGTAGTTTCAAGAAACCCAGACTCTTAATATTCTGAATGCTCAGCAAAGAGTCTTTTGTCAAATTATCACAACCCTCAAGATCAAGAACCACTAAGCTCTTCGTGCCTACCAACGAACCCAAATCTTTATCAGTAATCTTACAGCCGTTCAGGTACAAAGCTCTAAGCTCTCTCAATTTAGCGATTTTCTCTAGATCGAGGGTGGAGCATTGGCAGCGATTCAGTACGAGTCCGAATATATTTGGATTCAGACCATCAATAACAGGACCAATATTTTTCACAGCTTCAATATTGAGATGCCCTACTTGTGAAAGCAGCGCTGAGCCAGCCAAGTCGTCGCCACCTAGATTACAACGACTGAGGTTAAGTGCTCTCAAATTTTTCAAAGACTCAAGTGTTTTGAGATCGCTGACTTCGAGCTTACAGTCGGCTAGTTCCAGACAATCTAAACCCTTTAATCGAGCTATGTTTGCAATTAGCTCGTTACTTCGGCTTGCTGTTGCTGGGATGCGCAAAGTCTGCAAGTCGTTAGACTGAAAATAAGACAAGAGCTGGGGATAATCGCCAATCACATCTGTAGGCTCAAATCGCACTGCAGCTCCAAGCGGCACAAGCAGCGGTCCTTGAGCAGGGATTTTCGCATTCGAGGTATTGCGAATGTCTTTCGCCTGAGTGAATTTCACAGTGCCAAGAGAGAATTCTTGGGGAAATTCAAACTTCAATTGACTAGCGCCGTTCGGCAATAATTTCTGCTGCGAAAATGGCTTGAACTTTTGCCCTAGAAACTTTCGAATATTTGATTTGTCAGATTCTTCAGCTCTGTGATTTTCATCGGTTTTATCTATACCCTTAAAAATCTTGCTCCCAACGGCTCCTTCCATTTCTTCCCGGTAGTTGCCCATACCTGGTGCTTCTTTCAGTGGACTATCGAAATCAACTTTTGGTCCAATCGGCTGAATTTTCTTTGCAGAAAGTGGCCCAGTCAATGCGTATAAAATTGCACTAGCCAAAACAACAGTACTAGAAGCAACCAGTACAATCAGAGAAAGCTTTAAATTGTGGCCTTTCTGCTCGATTGTTCCTTCACCAGTAGCGCTTACAGTATCATTCCGCTCCGTTGATTCATCCTCACCATGCTCCTCCTGATTGGTTAGAGCTTGATCAATTGAAGATACCACCGGCGATGCCTTGCCGATTTTGATCTGTATCTTTTGTAATTCATTCTCAACTTCAGCTAGTGACTGATAGCGCTCCGCTGGCGACTTAGACAACATCTTATCGATGATGTGCTCTAGCTTTGTCGGGTACTGCAAATCAGGTGAAACCGAGTTTAAAAGCGGTGGCGCATCTGATAGATGCATCATGGTTGTTTCGATGGCTGTACGGCCACGAAAAGGCGTAATACCGGTGAGGGCCTTGAACATAGTGACAGCAACAGAATACATATCAGATCGACCATCAAGTTTGCTGCCTGTACATTGCTCAGGACTCATGTACAAAGGGCTGCCAAAGACCTCTCCTGGCTTGGTTAAACCTTGAATTGTATGACCATCATCGTCTACCAATTTGGCAATGCCAAAGTCGACGATCTTGACCTGAAGCTGCTCTGCTGCGCTATCTCCCAAGAGCATGATATTGGCCGGTTTGATATCGCGATGAATGATACCGCGCGAATGAGCATAGGCAAGACCAGAGCAAACCTGACGGAAGATGTGGAGAGCTTGGCTTAGCGATAATGTCTTATTGCCCTTGAGATGGTCGGCCAGAGACTCACCGATAAGAAAATCCATTGTGTAGTAGGGCCTACCGCTGTCGGTCTGATTCATGTCGTAGATTTTTACGATGTTTCGGTGTTCCAGCCTAGCGATGGCCTGTGCTTCATTGCGAAAGCGCTGCCAAACAGCTTCTGAGAGTTGACTGGTTTTTAAAATCTTGAGGGCGAGAGTTTTGTTTAGCTGAGAATGTTCAACCTTATAAACAACCCCCATGCCGCCCTCGCCAAGAAAGTCGAGGACACGATAAGTGCCATCAATGATCGTGTCGATTTCTAGACTTTTGGAGTGGTTTGTCATGGCGCTAAAAACACTATTTGATTGACGTAGCTATTTATACCCGATCGAGTAATGAATAATTTTTGCTTTAACCAGCTAAACTGTCTAACTTACCCTGCTGTCCGACCTTGAGGAAACAGTGAATTCGTCTAAATTCTTGCTGTCAATTGCATTGGTGCTAGCCTGGGGCATTTGTACGGCTTTGCCAGCGGTTGAAGCAAAAAATGCAGCCCCGGTGGTTTTATCCTCTAAAGCCACCCCAAAAGCGACTTCTACTAGTGACAACTACGAACTAAACTTTCCCTCCGAACGCGCTCTTGCTCAAATATTGTGGAGGAAAGAGGCAGATGGCAAAAAGATAGACAAAGGCAATAAAAGTGCCAAAGAACGGGTTCTGGCTCGTGGCAAAGTAAGACTGCCCAAGAATGTTCTTTTCGAAGTTGTGCTCACGCCTGAGGCCCTAGATCACATGGACAGCATCGAGCAGTTAGTAGCTCTGCCAGTAGAGCACATGATTGCTGCCAAACTTGACTTCACTGACGAGCATATGCGGCACTTGAGGAACTTCAAAGGCCTATTACATCTAAATCTCGACGAGACACTCATAACCGACAAGTCTCTTCCTATAATAGGGACATTTCGAAACTTAATGGCTTTAAGACTAAGTGTCACGGACGCTACTGGTAGTAACTTTGAGGCGCTGTCAAAGCTGCCCCATCTCTTCACCTTAAATATTCGAGGCATTAGTCTCAAAACTGGCAGCCTGGCGAAGCTAAAGGGGGCACTGTCACATTTGATAGACCTCGATTTGAGCAATATAGATTTAGGCAAAGAAGATGCTGCGGCACTTGTTTCTGCCCCAGAGCTTAAACTGTTAGACATAGCTGGCAATAAGCGATTCGACGACTCTTGCGTTGGTTATTTAGCTGGCATGAAGCACCTAAAGTCTCTCAATATAACTGACACCTCGGTCACCGATAAGAGTCTCCCTGAGCTGTCTAAGCTACCTAAGCTCAAGTCGATAACAGTAAGAGCAAGAACTTTTTGGCGCTCTGGCCAGCCTAGTCAATATAAAGGGCGCTTGAAGGTTATAGATTCAGCCTCGAAAAGCAACACTACCGAGGATATGTTTAGCCCGCTGCACTAGCGACTGCTTAAGTAACAACTGCATTTAAAGTCATAGGCAAAGACAGGCATTAATCTCTTAACTCGCTATGATCAAGTGAT
>Ga0075163_10000220_pt1 | contig 69224 bp, 57 predicted proteins | sample JI1023141ADNA_FD_71478 | JGI IMG/M metagenome (GOLD analysis project Ga0075163, IMG submission 71478) | Wastewater effluent complex algal communities from Wisconsin, to seasonally profile nutrient transformation and Carbon sequestration -... | ecosystem: Engineered > WWTP > Effluent > Algae... | reverse complement strand
GAATTGCCCAGCGCGCGGAGTTGCTCGAAGATAATGCCGCCATACTGCTCTTTCCACTGCCAGACGCGCTCCAAGAACTTCTCGCGTCCCAAGTCCTGCCGCTTTACACCTTCTTTGCGAAGCTGCTGCACGACTTTGGATTCGGTCGCAATGCCGGCGTGGTCAGTTCCCGGAAACCAGCATGATTCCTTGCCTTTCATGCGGTTCCAGCGAATGTAAATATCTTGAATAGTGTGGTTCAGAATGTGCCCAAAGTGCAGCATCCCCGTTACATTCGGGGGCGGCATAAGCACACTGTACGCGGGCTTTGGTGAGGTGTCGGAGGCAGCAAAAAGATTGCGCTCGATCCAGTATTTATACCACTTTTGTTCGGTATCGGCGGGGGAATATGCTTTGGGTAGTTCGTTGGTCATGGTGGGGTTGGTTGCTAACTTATAAATTGTTAATTTCAATGATGATGCAGTTGATACTCAAACTTCACTTTTTCGACAATATATGCGGTGTGAAATTTTGGAGCAGATTCGGCGGCAAGCAGTGCAAAGCGTATATTATAGTCATCCTGCACCCACCCACCTCCTCCTCTTTCTTGACCTGTTGGTCTATACGGGTGATAAACGGGAATATAACCAGGTCTTCTAGGTGGAAAGTAGCATTGGCTGACATCCTTCTCGTCATTGTGAGAAATTCGCCAGAGCCACTTATTGTACATTGGAAAGTATCGGTCTATATTGACAACAAGCTCCCAGCTTCCATTACGAATTCGCTGAGTTCTGCTTGACGTAAACGTCGCAGCAAGAACCAGAAACACTGCACCCGAAGCCATGAGCGCCGCCACGCCTAGCGCCTTGAGAATGTACAATTTGAAATCACGAGTATCCATGCGGTTTCTCACGAGTTACGGTTTTGCAAAAATACTTGCGGCTTTCATCTGGAAATTGGGCAGTGCGGGCGCAGCAGAGCAGACATCTTCTCCGGCGCAATAGACACATTGCCTGAGCGAGGTATAAACCCGCACCATTTCGAGTTCAGGATAGACATACCAAACCGTCTCTACACCGACGGCAAAATAATCTACCAATTTTTTCTCCAAATGGTTGCCGTTATCAAACGTGGAAATAACCTCCACTACAAAAGACGGAACAGGGTTTTCGCCCAGTGCGCCCAGTTTCATCTGTGCTTGCGTGAAATAGGCAATATCGGGCTGCCGAGCGCGATTCAGTTTGTCGAATTGGCATCGTGCTTCCGGCATCAGAGTTGCGCCGTCAGCATATTCGAGGGTTTTGGTAAATGCCCGCAAAATGGCATCGAAAATCAGGAGTTGGTATGAATTCATGGTTTCTTCTTCTGTGATAAGTTCACCGTTATCCCATTCATATTTCCAACCGTCTGCGTGTGTTGGTTTCCATGCCAAAAACTCCTTCACAGACATCCGCAAGCCCTCGTAGAACGCTTTGGGCTTGACGAGAATTTCATGGTCGAGTGTCCCTATTTCTTCTGTCATAACGCCTCCATTTTTGGAAATTATTCTGCAAAAAACTGTTCAACATCAACGGCAAAGCCACCCAAGACCTGCGATTGTACCACACCTCTGCTATACGCTTTGGAAAAAACCTGAAAGCCCATATCGCCGTTGAATAGCACTTCCACAGCCCGCTCCTCAGGATTGACAAGCCAATACTCACGCACACCAAATTCCTCATACATCCGCTTTTTATGCGTCAAATCTTTATAGCCGTTGGACGGAGAAAGCACTTCCACAACAAGGTCTGGTGCGCCATAGATGCGTTCTTGAATAATACTTTTTCGCTCGTTAGAAACAAAAAGCATATCGGGCTGATAGTATTCTTCATCGCTCAAATACACGTCAAGCGGCGCAAAGAGAACTTCTCCAAGTCCGTGCGTTTCAACAAACGAATCCATAAGACGGCATATTCTACGCAAAATACGTTGGTGCGTGGTCGTTGGCGAGGGCATAAAATGTGCTACTCCGTTGATAAATTCGTAATAGGGCTGTCCTTCGGGCATGGTCAAATACTCTGCCAGCGAACGCGGCGGAGCGAGTACTTCGGAATCATCAAACGTGGTCGTCATGGCAAAGCCTCGGAGAAATCAAATGAAAAACGGGTTGACTTGCAAAAATACCGAATCTCCGTGATAACCGGAACATCAAACTTCGGGACGGCACAAACACTACCATACACAACACAAAAGCCGTCCATAAAGAACGGCTTTTGCAGTTTTGTATCATTCCCTCAGAGCTAATTGTTGCTTATTGCGTACAGGGCAAAAGGAAGCAGTACCTTTTGGGAGGCAGGCTTTTTTACAAAGAATGACTCTATAACGCTTGCAATCTCATTCAAGACTGGTTCATGCCACTTCTCGTGCGCCAATGACATTAAAACGATTGGTAACGAAGGAGGCATCGGCAAAGGACGCATTGCCCGCCGGATTCGCGCCTGCGCCGTGGAAATCGCTAAAAGCAGAAGATTGATTCACGAAAATTCCGCCCACGTAGTTGAACGCTACGGGTGCTTTCCCCTCGAAGATGATAGCATCTTCGGCTTGCTCGCGCTGCGCTGCGTCGGTGGTATAGACAAGCGTCGTGAGCGCTCCTTTGTGCTTCAGACTGCGCAAGAGCAGATGCAAGCTGTGGTCGAAACCGTCGGTCGGGATAAGGAAGCTAATGGGACCGAACCATTCGTGCTCGTATTTGTCGCTCTGCGCTACATCTGCTTGCAGAATGAGCGGCGATGCCGTCCGGGCGTTATCAAAGCCACCTTGCGGAACGGGCTGGGAATCGCGCACAACCTTCAGTCCAAGCGCTTTTGCTTCTGCCACGCGCTTGTAGGTGATTTCACTCTGTATGCCGCCGGTGATAGCGGACATTTTCGGATTGTTCACAAGCGCATCTATTTTTGCGGCAAACCGCTGCGCTACTTCATCGAAGGGAACAACGGTATCGCCTTCTTTTACACCATTTTTATTGACAAAAAAGTTCTGCGAAGTCGTACACATCTGCCCGCTATAGAGCGAAAGCGTAAAAGCGAGGTTATCCAGCACGGCATCAAGATTCTCGACGCTTTCCAAGATAACGCCATTCACGCCCGCTTTTTCCGTGAAGACCGCTTTCCCATGTTTGCGTCCGATTTCCTCAATCGTATTGCCAAACGCACCACCCGTAAAATCAATCACATTTACCGCAGGATGCTCTGAAAGCGTGAGCGTAAGCGGGTTTGCACTGCTATCGGCAGCAAGTTGCACCAAATGTGGGTCTAAACCCAAATCCTTGAACGTCTCTTGCATACTTGCCACGACGATAGCAATCGCCAAAACCGATTTCGGATGAGGCTTCACGATAACGGGGTTCCCTGTAACAAGGCTGGCAAACAAGCCCGGAAGCGTGTTCCAGACCGGAAAGGTGGAACAGCCAATCACCAAGCCGATGCCTTTGGGCACGATGTGAAAATTCTTCTTAACGGTGATGTTAGCTGCTCCGGCAGGTTTTACCCACGTTGCTTCGGTAACAAATTGCGCCTGTTCGCTAAACCCAAGCGCCACAGCCTCCAATGCACGGTCGAACGAGTGCGGACCGGATGCTTGGAAGGACATCGCAAAACTCTGCCCCGCAGTGTGCATGGTCGAATACGCAATCTCGAAGAACGTTTTGCCCGTTCCTGCCCGCTCCAATGCTTCAATCAGCACAACGGCGCGGTCGGTCGGGGAAAGGCGCTGCCATTGCTTTTTGGCGTTGTGGGCATTCGTGATGAGATGCTCAATCGTAAATGTCGGGTACTGCACACCAAGCCCAAAGCCAAAGGGAGATTCTTCCTCACCGTGCCATCCGGTTTCGCCTGCCTGCTGAAGGCGTGTGAACTTGTGATGTAGTGAGGCTTTGAAGGCTGCTTCGCCTTCTTCGGATGCTGTTTCGCCATAGACTTTTTTGCTGGGCGATTCGTTCCAATGCGCGAAGTATTCGCGTGAAATGTTTGCCTGAACGGCTTTGTCGAGCGTTTCGCTGTGTTTTTGAGTGAGTTCTGTGAGAGTCATGGTTGAATATGTTGTAAGTGGAAAGTTATCGGAAAATTTGCAAGCATTGAAGCATATCGTTATTCATAAACTCTTCAATCGTCTCTTGATGATGATGTAACAGTATTGCTAAAGCCTGCGTGGAGATATTGCCCGTACGAATCCAAATAATTTTCGGCGGTGTTCCATGCTTTTGGTACAGTTCGACGAAATCAGCATCAAGGGTAAGAATAGCATCATATCCTTGCTTGCGAGCTTCCATGAAAATCTCACTATCTGAGCCATCCCAGAGATTGAGGTCTTTGATGTGCCTTGCATTCGGGATAATATCGTTAATGCGAGCAAGCAGACGATATGAAATGTTTTGATCAAGTAAAAGGAACATACAAGCAAGGTTTTATGCGGCAAATGCAATGTGTTTTTGCATATTGGCTGCAAATTCCAGCGCCGTCGTAATATCTTCACGGGTCAACTCCGGAAAATCCTCAACAATATCGTCGAATGTCATGCCGGAAGCAATTTGCCGTAAAATATCTTCAACGGTGATTCGCATCCCGCGAATACAGGGCTTGCCGGAGCGCTTACCTGATTCAATCGTAATAATATTTTTGTAAATGGTCATCGCTCTTTTCTCCTGAAAACGTGTAAAGACGCGGGACAAAGAGTATATCAAAACCGCGTCTCCATCGTGAATGGTACGTCAAGGGGTATCTTATTCAAATGCCTGAATACCTGTAATATCCGCACCCAAAATCAGAGTGTGAATATCGTGCGTTCCCTCGTAGGTTTTGACCGACTCGAGGTTTGCCATATGGCGCATGATAGGATATTCGCCCAAGATGCCGTTTGCGCCGTGAATATCGCGGGCGATACGAGCTATTTCAAGCGCCATCCAGACGTTATTGCGTTTTGCCATCGAGACGTGCTGCGGTGTGGATTCTCCGGCATCTTTCATTTGTCCCAAGCGGTGCGCCATAAGTTGCCCTTTGGTGATTTCGTTCAGCATCCAGACGAGTTTTTCTTGCACAAGTTGGAAGCCTGCGATTGGCTTGCCAAACTGAATGCGCGTTTTTGCATAGTCCAGCGAGGATTCGTAGCACGCCATTGCAGCGCCCAGAGCGCCCCACGAAATGCCGTAACGAGCCTGGGTCAAGCAGCCAAGAGGTCCTTTAAGTCCTGAGACATTTGGGAGCAAGTTTGCTTCGGGAATTTCGCAATCTTGAAACACAAGTTCGCCCGTCGCAGAGGCGCGAAGCGAGTGTTTGCCTTTCATTTCGGGTGCCGTAAAGCCGGGTGTGCCTTTTTCAACCAAGAAGCCACGCACAACGCCGTCCAACTTTGCCCACACAACAGCCACATCCGCAACATTACCGTTGGTAATCCACATTTTTGCGCCGTTCAGCAGAAAGCCGTTGCTGGTTTTTTTAGCGTTGGTAATCATGCCGTTAGGGTTCGAGCCGTGGTCGGGTTCGGTCAGACCGAAGCAGCCGATAGCATCTGCCGAAGCCAGCTTGGGAAGCCAGTGTTTGCGCTGCTCTTCATTGCCGTAGGCATAAATCGGGTACATGACGAGCGAACTTTGTACCGAAGCGTAGGAGCGCAGACCGGAATCGCCGCGCTCAAGCTCTTGCATTGCCAGTCCGTAGGCGGTGTAGCTGGCCCCGGCACATCCGTACTCGTGCGGAAGTGTGATGCCGAACACACCAAGTTCTGCCATGCGCTTGGCAAGGTGCTTCGGGAAGGTTCCGGCTTGATAATGTTCTTCGATGATAGGAAGCACTTCATCATCCACGAAGGAGCGCACGGTATCTCGTATCAGACGCTCTTCGGGGGAATACAAGCCGTCGAGGTTGTAGTAATCGAAGGCGTTGTTGGCGCTTTGCTTGAGGGCTTTTCCATTTTGATGCGCACCATTCGAGTGAGTGCCATTGGTTTTTGGGGCTGTTGCTACGGCAGACATGGCGTTATTCCTTGAAAAATGAAGAAGTATGAGAAATTTTTATCCGTTGATATGGGTTACGGTGGAGGCTCCAAAATTACGATTTTTTTCGCAGTGAGCGAAAGAAATTCCTTTGAAGAGACTTGGGCGAAAAAAGCGGTGTGTGCATGGGAAACAGCAAACAATGTGATGGAGAGGCGGAAAACTCTAGCGGCTCAAAATACGAAAAAGCGTGAAAAGCAGCAAAATGTTAGCCTCCAAAGATTCAGGTTTCCGTTTTTTCGGTGCTTTTGTGTATTTTATATGCCTATTCAACATACCTCTATAAACATCAATACTTTGCGCCATGAACCAAGACATCATCAACCTCTACGACGAATACACCCACGCACCGCTTGACCGCCGCACCTTTCTGGAGCGCCTTGCCAAACTGACCGGCGGGCTCGCGGCGGCGATGGCGCTTGTGCCCTTGCTGGAAGCAAATCAAGCCCATGCTGCGCAGCTTGCGCCTGACGACGCACGTCTTGAAACCGAGCGCACGAGCTACAAAGGCGCAACGGGTGATGTAAAGGTTTACACAGCAAGTCCCAAAGGCGCTTCCAAACTGCCAACGGTGCTCGTTATCCACGAAAATCGCGGACTGAATCCGCACATTGAGGATGTAACGCGGCGTATTGCGCTGGAAGGCTTTTTTGCTATTGCCACCGACCTGCTTTCTCCTCTGGGCGGCACGCCAAGCAACGAAGACACGGCACGCGAGATGATAGGAAAACTTGTGGCTGCCGAAACTATACAAAACCTCGTGGCGGGCATAACATTTTTTGCAAAGCAGCCTCGCAGCAACGGCAACGTCGGCGCAATGGGCTTTTGCTGGGGAGGCGGGACGGTGGGCGATTTGGCAGTGAACGCACCAAGCCTCAAGGCAGGAGTGGTTTATTATGGTCGCCAGCCCAAAGCAGATGTGGAGAAAATATCCGCACCGCTTCTGCTGCACTACGCCGGACTGGACGAGCGCGTCAATGCAGGGATTCCCGCTTTCGAGGAAGCACTCAAAAAAGCACAGAAAAAATATACGCTCCATCTGTACGAAGGCGTGAACCACGCTTTCAACAACGACACCTCCCAAGCGCGGTACAACAAACAAGCCGCCGAAACAGCATGGGCGCGGACAGTAGCATTTTTGAAAGAGCAGCTAAAGGCATAAAGCGCCGTTGGTGCTCTATCGTTTCGATTTTCCCGTAGTTTCTCCGGCGGCTTCGGCTTTGGTGGCAAGCGTCATATTGACCGAGCGTAGTTCTTCCACAAGCAGCGCCAAATCTTTTTCCTGAGTTCGCGCCCGACCGCCGGAAAGCCGCTCGGCAAGCATATCGTAGAGATTCACCGCCGTTACGCCTGGCACAAACGCGCCTTCTTCCGCAAGCGAGATTTTACCCGTTTCTTCCGACACCACCAGCACAAGCACGTCCGCTTGCTCCGAAATGCCCATTGCGGCGCGGTGGCGCGTTCCTAAGTGTTTGCCCTGAAAGCGTGTGGTGAGCGTGAGCGGAAGAATACATCGCGCCGCCTCAATCACACCATTTTGAATGACAATTGCGCCGTCGTGGAGCGGCGACTTGGGATTAAAAATAGAGACGAGAAGTTCTTTGGAAAGCTGTGCTTGAAGCGGGATGCCGGTTTCAATGGTCATTTTGATATTAGTCGAGCGGGCAAAGACAATAAGAGCGCCGGTGCGCTTTTCTGACATTTCGATGGCAGCACGGGCTACTTCATCCAACGTTTCGTTCATCTGCGAGCGCGTGAAGGCGCTGAAAATCGGAGACCGCACAATCAGCAACAGCACACGCCGTATTTCCTGCGAGAACAGCACCACAAACGCCAGAAGCCAGATGCCGCCCAGCGTCCGCAAGATAAGGTTCAGCAATCGCAGGTGAAATGCCTCTGTCAAAAAATACACTCCTAATATCACCACAATCGCGTAGAAAATCTGCACTGCTACGGTGTTTTTCACCGTTTGGTAGAGAAAGTACAACGTAAAAGTAACAATGAGAATATCAATCAAATCAATAATTGTTACGCTGATAAACCATATTTTGAAGAGTTCGACCATAATTGTTAAAATTCTTTTGGAACAAAGTCTTTCGGAACGTCCAAACGAAAGGTCTTTTCGCTCATCCGTGCAAGATAGAATCCGGCTTTGTACACCCGTTCTTCAATACCTCTGCTTGTGTGGATTGCGGCTATAACACCGTAGAGTTTCATAGACGCATATTCCGGGAAGAATGTACGAACATCGTCCATTTTTTTTATGACTTTGGATAATTCTTGCTGATTCAGATTACTTTTCACCTCAATCACCACACAAATATTCCGTGAACCATTGACCAATCCTCGTGCGTCGAGTTCGATATGCCGCCCGTCTGCCATCTCGCGCTCGACGTGCCAATCCAGCACCTCAACACCAAATGTTTTGCGGACAACCCGTTTGAGCGAAGGCAGCATCAAGCCATCAGCAAACTTGCCGAATTTATCATGGATGCCGCCGATTTGCTTGCCGAGTTCGCGGAGTTGCTTGTCGGTTTTGCGGCGCTCTGCTTCAGTTCTGCGGCGTTCTGCTTCGGTTTTGCGGCGCTCTGCTTCCGTTTTTTGTCTCTCGGCAGCAAATTCTTCCTTGTAGCGCTGTGTATCCGCCGCAAGGCTTCCTATAAGGTCTCTGAGTTCTTGGTCGGTCATGGCGTTTGAAGAAACAATGAGTGAATATTCCTATGCCATTATAGCCAGAACAGCACAAAAACCCAAGACTTTTCTTCAGACTTTTCTTTGCAAATCACATTCCCGTCTTGCATACTCGCCGTATCTTCGCTATTTTTCCGTGAGTTCGCCCATCATCCACCAAACCTCATTCTCCAATGAAGTGGTTCGATAATCTTCGCATTGCACCGAAGCTCATTATTGGCTTTAGTCTTGCGCTCGTGGCACTTGTAGCCACCAATATTTTCGGCTTGTACACCATGTCGGAAATCAACAAGAAATCTACCGAAATTCGCAAAAAATGGCTTCCTAGCGTAACGCGGGCAGCAAATCTCCAGACTCGGCTTTCCGAGCATCGGTATTGGGTGAATAAACATATCATCACGCTGGACAGCACGAAGTTTGATGAAGTCGAGCGCCGTGTGAGCGAGGAAGCAGCGGGATTCGAGCAAGAAGCGCAAGGCTATCGCAATTACATTACCAGCCAAAGCGAAACCTCGCGCTTCGATGAAATCACACGATTTTTCACTATGTACGCCGAAGCAAGCTCCAGACTGGTGGCGCTCTCGCGGGAAAACCGCAAGGAAGAAGCAAATGTGATTCAGCAAGGTGAAGCCCGCCTGATATATACAAAACTTGACGAAAAACTTCAAGAACTAGCTCGCTACACCACGCGCGGCAGCGCACGCGCAAGCCGCGAGAGCGACGACATCTACGAAATCTCTGTGCAATGGGTGGTCGGAGCAATGGCAGGCGCATCGGTGCTGGTCTTGGTAATTGCGCTCGTGATTGCGCGGCGCGTCAGTCGCCCGATTCGCGCTCTGGAAGCCGCCGCCGTGAAGGTTGCCGAAGGCGACGTAACGCAGTCCGTTGAGATTCGTTCCAAAGACGAAATTGGCTCGCTTGCGGGCAGTTTCAATGTGATGGTGGACAACATTCGCCACTCCATGGAAAACACACAAACGCTCAATAGAATGCTTGAGTTCCGCGTCCAAGAGCGTACTACTCTGCTTGCCGATACAAACCTTGCTTTGCGCGAAAGCGAAGCGCTCTATCGCACTCTTGCGCAGAATTTCCCCAACGGCGATGTGGGTATTTTGAATAAGCAGCTTCGCTTCCTCGTTTTGGACGGCGAAGAAGTCCGCTCACGCGGCGTACAGACCGAAAACGCCGCACTCAAGAGTATTGCTGAGGTCTATAGCCCCGAACTGGAGCAGACGCTGCGCCCATACTTGGAGGCAGCCGTAGAGGGTCGTAAAATCACGGTGGAAGTGGAGTTCCGACAGCAAGTGTACGATGTCTATGCTGTGCCGATTACTGATGAAAGCGGCACGGTGGTGCGTATTATCATGCTGACGCAAAACATCACGCGCCGTAAACGCGCCGAAGCCGAGACGCAGCGCAGCGAAGAACTCTATCGCACAATTATCTCGAACTACCCCAATGGCGCGGTATTCTTGTTCGACGATGAATTTGAGTTTTTGATTGCCGGCGGTCAGGGCTTGAAAGACATGAGCCTCCGCGTTCCCGAAGTGCGTGGCGCAACGCTCTACGAGGCATTCCCGCTTGATGTAGCGGCAGAATACGAACAGCTTTTCCGCACAGCACTGATGGGCAATTCTGCCACACAAGAAATCCTGCATGAAAACCAGCATTTGGGCGGTCGCTCCTTCATCGCAAGCGCTGTGCCGGTGCGGAACAGTGCCGGAGAGATTTTTGCAGGACTGTTGCTCACCCAAGATATCACCCAACGTAAAAAAGCCGAAGAGCGCGAACGCGAGGCAGACAGACGTTTCCGCGATATGGCAGACAATGTGCCGGGCGTAATTTACCAACTCGCCGAAAGTCCCGACGGAACGCGCCGCTTCAACTACGTCAGCCCGCGTGTGCGTGATATTTTCGGCATTGCGCCCGAAGATTGGACGGCAGACGTAAACGCGCTCAAAATTCACCCCGACGACGAAGCCCGCTTCAATGACGCTCTGAGCGAATCGAAGCGCTCTCTGAAACCGCTTCAGTTTGAAGGACGCTATCTGCTCCCAAACGGCGAAGAGCGCTGGTGGGAAGGTGTTGCAAAACCTACACTGCACAAAGCCAGTGGTGCGACCGTTTTCAACGGGCTTATTTTGGATATTGGCGACCGCAAACGCTCCGAGGCGAAGCAGCGCGAGGCAGACGAACTCATTCGCGGCGTGATGGAGAACTCGCTCGACGGTCTTATGCTTTTCAAGGCTGTACGCGACCGCTACGGCGTGATTACGGACTTTGAATTTTTGCTCTGCAATCCAGCCGGAGCCACGATGGTAAAACGCCGAGCAGAAGAATTGCATGGACAGTCGCTTTTGCGCGAATTTCCGGCACATCGGCACAACGGCTTATTCAACCGCTATGTGCGTGTGAGCGAAAGCGGGAAGCCCGAGGAGTCCGAACTGTACTACGACGGCGACGGCTTGAATTTCTGGATGAACCTTAAAGTAGCGCGATTCCAAGACGGCTGCGTGGTGAGCTTTTCCGACATCACGGCAAGAAAACTCGCCGAAGAAACCCTGCAAAACCTTAATGAAACGCTGGAAGCAAAAGTCGCCGAGCGCACCGAAGAGCTTGAAAGCGCCAAAGAAGCGGCAGACAGCGCCAACCACGCAAAATCAGAGTTTCTGGCAAATATGAGCCACGAAATTCGTACACCCATGAACTCAATTCTGGGCTTCACAGAACTGCTGCACGAGCAGGTACAAGGCGAGAAGCAGCGCAGTTACCTAAGCGCAGTCTCCTCAAGCGGCAAGACGCTCATGCGGCTTATCAACGACATTTTGGACTTGTCCAAAATCGAAGCTGGGCGCATGGATATTGCCTACGAGCCGGTGGACATCACGCAAGTCATACGCGAAGTCGGGGCAATGTTTGCCGCCAAGTTGCAAGAAAAAGGCTTGCAGCTTTTGGTAGAATCGGACGTTTCCACGCCTGTCGGCATGATGCTGGACGAGATTCGCCTGCGGCAAATTCTCTTCAATTTGGTCGGCAATGCAGTAAAATTTACCGACAAAGGCTTTATCAAAATTATTCTCAAGACCGCACCGGCAGACACTCCACGCCATATCAGACTGACGCTGGCGGTGGAAGATACCGGCATTGGCATCCCGGAGGCGCAGCAGCAAGCCGTCTTCGAGGCATTCCGGCAGCAAGAGGGGCAAAGCGCCCGTAAGTACGGCGGCACAGGACTGGGCTTGACCATTACCAAACGCCTTGTGGAAATGATGAACGGCAACATCGGCGTAGAAAGCGCTCTGGGCAAAGGTTCATGTTTCACGGCAACCTTCCGCAGCGTGGAGACCGTCGAACTTGGCAAACTGCTTGCTCCCGAAGATGCAGCGTCATGGAGCAGTGTACAGTTTGAGAATCCCCGTATTCTCGTGGTGGACGACGTGCAGCTCAATCGAGAGCTTGTGGAGGGCTTGCTGGCTCACTCCAACGTCCGAATACTGGAAGCAGTCAACGGCAAAGTGGCACTCCAAAAAGCCGGCGAAGAATTGCCGGAATTGATTCTCATGGATTTGCTTATGCCCGAAATGGATGGTTACGAAGCCACACGACTTCTCAAAGCCAATCCCGCCACAAAGCAGATTCCGATTATAGCACTCACCGCTTCGGCAATGAAAGAAGAAATGGGTACGATTGCCACACTTTGCGATGGCTACTTGCGTAAGCCTATCACAAAACAAGAACTGATGAGTGAATTGATGAAGTTTCTACCCTATCACCACGCAACCCTCACGGGCGCAGCTTCGGGGGACACCTCAGCAAAAGCTGATACTATCACACTTTCACCCGAATCCCGCGCTAAACTTCCGCTCCTTGTGGCACTGCTCAAGGGTGATATTACCGAACAGTGCAATACGCTTCGGCGCACATTCAACAACAAACAAGCAAAGCAATTTGCCGAGCACTTGAAGCAGCTTGGGGCGGATAACGGCGTTGGACTGCTTGCCGAGTATGGCGAACGCTTAGAGGGCTTTGTGCAGAGTTTTGATATGGAAAAAATACCCGCTCATCTCGAAAAATTTTCCGATATTGTTGCGCGGATTGAACGCCTACAAACCTATTGATGACTGATACAAACCTCTTTTTTGACAACGACCATGACAAACCACGACGAAGCGCATATTCTCATCGTTGATGATATTCCCCGCAATTTGCAGGTTTTGGGCAGCATTCTGAGCGAGAACGGCTTTGGTGTCAGCGTTGCCTCAAGCGGTCAGGGCGCACTGGACGCGATTGCGACAAATATGCCCGATGTAGTGCTTCTTGATATTCAAATGCCGGACATGGACGGCTTCGACGTGTGCAGCCGTCTCAAGGAGAACCCGGAAACAACGGACTTGCCCGTGATTTTCCTTACGGCACGGACGGAAATAGACGATATTGTGCGCGGCTTCGAGGTCGGTGCGGTGGATTACATTACCAAGCCTTTTATTTCGCAGGAGCTTTTGGCGAGAGTCCGAACGCACCTCCGACTTGTGCGCCAGAACAAGCGCCTTCTTGACCTCAATAAAGAAAAAGACGAATTTTTGGGCATTGCAGCGCACGACCTCCGGAATCCACTCTCGAAAATCCAATTTATTGCCGAGAAAATGGCATATCAAGCCGAATCGTTCACCCCGGAACTCATCACCGATGCTTCTGAGGATATCGTTCATACGGTCAACGGCATGATGGAACTCATTAGCAACCTACTTGATACCAACGCTATTGAGCAGGGACATCTGGCGCTGGAACTGAATCCGATTGAGATCGGCGTGATTGTGGAGCATATCGTCCGTGATTACGACGAGCGTGCAGCAAAGAAAAAAATTACTCTCAAATACGAGGAAAGTGGTACATTGCCTTTCGTCCAAGCGGATGAGGTTGCCATTGTGCAGATTTTTGACAACTTGATTTCTAATGCAATCAAATACTCCCCCACACGAACACAAGTAATCACGCGGCTTATAGCCGATGGTGCTTTCGTGCGCATGGAAGTTCAGGACGAGGGCTTGGGCATGACAGATGACGACAAAAAGCGCCTCTTCCAGAAATTTGCCCGCCTTTCGGCGCAGCCCACAGGCAACGAACATTCGATAGGGCTTGGGCTGTCTATCGTCAAAACGCTGGTGGACAGGCTCGGTGCAGAAATTTCAGTGCAAAGTGCAATTGGCAAGGGTACAACCTTCACAGTCAGGTTTCCCATTGCTAACGATATCGAATAAATCAAACAAATGAAGGTATGAAGCGGCTTACAACTTTTTTGCAAATATTGCGACTTTCCCTTACGACTATCGGCTATTCGCTTTTCGGGTTATCGTTTTCGTGGTTTGATAAGGGACACGCGCTATTTTACAAGCATGGTTTACGCTATGCCGAAGCGATATTGCGTATCGCCAAAATCAATTTGGTTGTGGAAGGGCGCGAACATTTACAAGAGGGTGAGACGTATGTTTTTGTAGCGAACCACGTCAGTATTTTCGACATTCCCGCCATTTGGGTGGCAACCGCACCATCACTGGGCGGGCGCATCCGTATCATTTACAAACGTACTTTAGAGTTAATACCGTTTTTGGGCTGGGAACTTATGGCAAGCCCGTTTATTCCGATTCAACGTGAGAAAATGCGGCGTAGCGTGGAGAGCATCACATCAGCCGTTGGAGCAATTCAGGAAGGCGCTTCGGTCATTATTTTCGCGGAGGGCACACGCTCGCGCACGGGACGTTTGAAAGAGTTCAAGCGCGGGGGGTTTCATCTTGCTGCACGAGCACGGAAGCCGCTTGTGCCGGTGGCGATTGTGGATGCGCATAAAATTCTCCGCGCCGATTCGGTGGAATTGCACCAGGGCACGATTCGCGTCATTATCGGCAAACCCGTGCCGCCGCCGGAACAGGACGACCGCATCGTGGAGCGAATGTTGATGAAACATATTCATGCTGTAATAGCATCTATGCTGCCTGAAGACCAACAGCCGATGTGACGGTGCTTAATTTCCGTGCCCGGCAACAGCCTCTATCGCCTCCAAAACCCGCTCTGCTTCTATGCTCCGCATACATTCGTGCGTTCCCAGTGGACACGTGTTCGTGCCATGTGGCGAGCAGGGACGGCACGAAAGAGCCTCATTTTCCACCACTACGGCACGTGAACTACGAGGCGCAAAGCCAAATGCCTGCACCGTAGGACCAAATATTGCCACCGTTGGGCAATCCACCAGTGCCGCCAGATGAGCAGGGGCGCTGTCGTTGCAGACCAGTACCGAAGCGCTTTCCAACAGTGCTATCATCTCCGGCAGCGATGTTTTTCCGGCAAGCGATGGACAGCCGCTTTGCACAGCAATTCTCTCACAGAGCGCCCTGTCTTCATTCCCACCAAGCAAAAGCACGTTTTTTCCTTTTTTCCGCAGCAATTCTACCAACCGCACAAAATGCTCCTCACGCCAACGCTTCGTTGCCCAGACCGAACCCGGGGCGCAGGCAATAAACCCACGCTCGCAGCCTGCTTCGTGGAGCAGTCGCTTGGAAGCCGCACGAATACTGTCGGGTAAACTGATGGTGGGCGTATAAGCACGTATTCCGGCACTATCTTCAAATACGCTCAAAAGCGCTGCGTTCCGTTCAATTTCATGCGACTGCGGATACTCTACACATCGGTCGTACAGCCATGCAAGGCTATTTTTCTTAAAGCCGACACTCAGTCGCGCCCCACAGAACCACGCAAGCAGAGCCGTGCGAAACGACCGATGAGGGGCTAGTACACAATCGACACCCTCGCGCCGAAGCTGCCCTGCAAGCCTCACGATTCCTCGCAGCCCTTTGTGTGCTCCGCGTTTGTCAAAAGCGATAACATCGGTGAGCGCGGTGCAGTATTGCGCAAATGTGGCTGATGCGGGCGTGGTAACAAGGGTAATCCGCGCCGTTGGGTGCAAACGCCGCACCTGTTCCGCTAGAAATAGCACCAGCGCCACATCACCAATGAAGGCAGTTTGTAGAATTACGATATGTCGAAAATCAGTAAGGCGCATTATTGCTCGCTTTCAAGCCAAGAAACGACAACAGCAGCAACTTCTTCCGGTGTGATACTGTCGATGCACCCACAAGGCTTACCGCCTTGACAGGCATTGCATTTTTTTTCACGAGACAAAACGCTTGCTTTTACGCCAAGCGGCTTCCACCGTGCGGGGTGCATGGGGCGAATGGGCGCAAAAAGTCCAAGCGTATGTTTGCCAAGCGCCGCAGCGATGTGAAGCGGTCCCGTGCTGGAAGCCAGAAGCCCGTCAGCACGTGCTATGAGCGCAATCAGTTCTTCCAATGTGGTTTGTCCTGTGAGGTCGTAGCCGCCGCGCTTGCGCACGCTCTCGCACAAGCCGGACACGTGCTTGCCTTCGGCTTCTGTGCCCGTCAGAATGATATTGCAATGCTCCGCCGGCAGCAACGTGAGAAGGCGCTTATAGCCTGCCTCGCTCCATTCGGGCGCACTTCCTTGCGATTTGGGATGCAGAATAAGGTTGAAACGCTTTGGGTCAAGTATCGCCGATAAGTGTTCCGGTAGTTCCGAAAATCTTGTAAAACCGTAGTAGCGATGCAATACTCCTAATGCCGGAAACGGAGCGGATGGCGCAAATGGTTCGGCAAGACGAAGGTTTAGTTCTGCTTCGTGCAGAGGCGAATTTTTGCGGGAAAGCGCAATGAGCTTATTGCACGTGCGCCAGTGATAGAGCCTGTTCCGGGTGCCGACACGCAAAGGAATATTTGCTTTTTTCATCAAATTCGCAATGGCAGTTCGCGGAAAGACGTGGAGAACCGCATCTATACTGAGTTCTTGTACATGACGCACTTGCTCATCTTCGGGAAGGAGCTGAAGTTCGCTCCAATTCAAGACATCATCAACATACTCGCACGACCGCACTACTGCTTGCGTATAGGCGGCGCAGAGAAAAATTACACGGCACTCCGGTAACATTTCTTTGAGCCATCCCAAAAGCGGAAGCGTCAGCATCACATCGCCAATGCTATCGGTGCGGGAAATGAGAATCGTTTTCATGCCGCAAAACTACGAAAAAGAAGCACCCCAATAAAAAGAAACGCCGCGATGTTTGTTACACCGCGGCATTTTGACGATAATCATTGTGCCGATACTTCCTACTTTTCTAGCGCAGAATCCTTTTCTAGCGCAGAATCACAATTTTACCATTGCGCCGCACGGTTTCGCCAGTGAAAATCCGATAAAAATAGACACCGTCCGAAACCGCATGACCACTTGCGTTCTGCACTGTCCATACCACGCGCTGCTCTCCTGCGCCCATGCTTTCGTCGGCGACCGTCGCAATTTCACGCCCCGAAGCATCATAGATTTTCACGCTAACCTGAGCGGGTTTTTCTAATGCGAAGCGTATTTCTGCGGCATCGGAAGCAGGATTGGGATATGCTGCCGAAGGCATTGCCTCCGTGAGCAAAGGTTCGTCACGAACGCTAGTGAGCAAGCCCGCTTGCGGCGCAGGAAACGGCGTGGTGGAATAAAGACGGAACTCGCCCGGGCGCAGCATAATGGGCGCATTTACGTCCGTTACCTCCAGCGTCCTCCGTGTGAAGAACTCATTCCAAATGCCGGTACGCTGGAAACTCGGCGTTATTGCTTGCGGCTGCACGTCAAAATTGCCCACAATCAGTACGTTATTCGTCGGGTGGCTAATTGCAATCCGCTTTAAGGAGCCGCTGAGCGCGAGGGTAACGCTATCACTGGAAAAAACGGGCTGCTGCACTTTCAGTTTGGTCAGTTCGGCATATACGTTGTAGAGCGCTCTACGGCGTGGGTCGGCGTAATAGTCCCACCGTGCGGGCTTGATAGTAAGGCGGTCGCGCTCCATGAGCGAAGGCCAGTTAATGGAATAATCATACCCCAGCTCGCCGAACTGCCAAATCATCTTCGGTCCCGGAATGGTGAAAAAGAATGCTGCTGCCATCTTCATCCGTTCCAGCGCCGTTGCGGTGTCGCGTGTGGTGTAGGTGTCGGTACGATTACCAAACTGAAGATTTTTGAACATGAGGCGCTCTTCGTCGTGGCTTTCCATGTAAGCAAGGACGTGCGGCTGCTGCCAACCGCGTTGGCGATGATAGACCCAATTAAAATTGGAATTGCTGTTGTACCCCATCGTGGCTTCGTTGTAGGTGAAGACGGAGTTGCCCCAGAACATCATGCCGTAGTCCGCAAGTTCGCGTTCTTCGCTGTTATCAGCAAAATGCTCCAGAATCAGATAGGCAGTTTGGTCGTATTTGCGTACTTCGTCATACATCCGCTTCAGGAGGCGGATGCGCGAGGTGTCACGGGCGCTCCACGCTCCGACATTGCTTCCGGTATTGACTTGGGTGAAGCCTTTGGAAAGGTCAAAGCGAAAACCGTCTGCACGGAACCGTTCCACCCAAAACCGCAAGACGTTATCCATAAATTGTTGTGTGCCCACGAACTCATGGTTAAAATCATTGAAGACATTGAAAGGATGGCGTGCTACGACGTTAAAATACGGATTCTCCGCAGCCGAGTACATCTGGTACAAAGGACATGAACCCGTAGCATGATTAAACACGACATCGAACACAATAGCGATGCCGAGCGCATGGGCACTGTCAATAAATTCACGGAGATTATTTTCTGTGCCATAGTATTTATCAACGGCGCAATAGAATGCAGGATTGTAGCCCCAGCTGAGGTTACCGTCAAATTCGTTCACCGGCATAAGTTCAATACAATTCACGCCAAGTCGCTTCAGATATTGCAGCGAATCCATCGCGGCGCGGAATGTACGCTGCGTGGTGAAATCGCGGACGAGCATTTCATACACGACAAGATCTTTTGCTGCCGGACGGCGGAAATTATTTGCCCGCCAAGCATATGGTTCGCGTGGAGTCTTGAGTACGCCCACCATACCCGTTGTTTTACCCGTTGGATACGTCATCAGATTTGGATAGCGATTTTCACGAATAATTTCGGGGTCATTAAAGGGATCGAGAATTTTTTCCACGTAAGGGTCGGGAGTGCGCGTAGAGCCATCGATAATATACTGAAAACCATATTCTTTTCGCGGAGTCAGTCCCGTGAGACGCACCCAATACCGCTGCCCGTCAGGAGTGCGATTCATCAAACCACTTGCGGTCGGCTGCCAGTTATTGAAATCGCCAATCGTATAAATAAATTGTTTGTTCGGAGCAAACAAGACCAACACAACTGTTGTGCTGTCCACAAGATTGATACCGTCTTTTACCCCGCTCGGCAATTCAGCCACAGGCGTAATACCACGTACAAAAAAGGTCAGTGAATCGGTCACGGTTTGTCCGCCTTGTGCGGCTGTGAAGCGAATCGTGCGCCCAACGCCTGCTGCCGCAGCCGGTATGATGTAATTAAACGTTAGTTCGCGCCCGCTTGTTTGCGCGAGCTGTGTGTCGCCATCGCTCAGCGTGAGCGTAGAAGTAAGAGATGAAGCAGCGCGGAAGCGCAAGGTGTCGCCTGCTTGATAAAAGGATGTGCCTGAGGAAGGCGAAAGAATACGGGCAATAAACGTCCCTGCCGGATAGACCGGATAAAAAATATCTGTGCCACCGGCTCCCTTGCCTTCTTGTGAGCCGTTAACATTACGAAAAACAAATGCCAGTTGGCGCACTGTATCTGCGGCGGGAACGCCATAGTAACTACGAATGTTGAATGAAAGACTATGCAAATTATTGCCGAGCGGAGTCATACGCACCTTGGGATTATCCGTTCCCCATGGGGCAACGACAAATTTCCAATCACTATTGCTCGTGCTGCGATTGGTAATGACTCCCGTATGAGCATAAACAGGCGAAACGCCGCGCAAGCCGCCTGTGCCCTGTGTGGCATCGAAGGTAACCGTTACGCTGTCTTCGGTGGTGGGAAATGGCGGACTAACTTGGACTTGCGCCCGAAGGTGTACCGGAGCGCTCCACATTGCAAAGACGATGCAGCAAAGCAGATGAAGAAGACGGGTATTCATAACAAATATCAGAAAAAGTGGTGAAAATGAGAATACGCGGATGAGAACACACGAATAAGAACACCATCAACAAAAAGTTATATTCAAAAAACTGACAATCCGTACAATTTAATCGCCAAAGCTAACGCCTAAATCTCGCGCCGTCAAAATCGTATCGCAATCAACGGGCACGTGGCGAACGCGGTTTGCTACCTGATCAATCGGGATATAGTTTACTTCTGGCGGATTAAGGACGACCACTACACCGGACTGCCCGTCCTCTAGCGCCCGAACTGCTGCTGCGCCGAAACGAAGCGAAAGCAAACGGTCGAATGCTGTGGGAGAACCGCCCCGCAAGAGGTGTCCAAGCACAACGCAGCGCGTCTCTTTTTGGGTAAGTGATTGGATTTGAGCAGCAATTTTTTCACCCAAACCACCAAAACGCTCTGCTTTACCAATTTCTTTTTCGATGACCGAGGTTGTGCCGCCCTTAGGAACAGCACCTTCTGCAACAACGACAATCGAAAAATTACGCCCTGCAGCTTCGCGGGCATTGATTTTATCCGCCACGAGCCTCATATCGTAGGGAATTTCAGGAATCAGCACCACATCTGCCGTTCCCGCTACGCCCGCATTCAGCGCAATCCACCCCGCAGTGCGCCCCATCACTTCCACCACCATGACGCGGTGATGAGACTCGGCTGTGGAATGCAAGCGGTCAATGGCTTCGGTAGCAAAACTGACCGCACTATCAAACCCGAAGGTAGCGACCGTGCCCTCTAAATCGTTGTCGATGGTCTTGGGCACGCCCACTACGCGGATATTACCACGCTTGGCGAGGTCATTTGCAATGGTGAGTGAACCGTCGCCACCAATGGCAATCAGCGCATCGAAGCCATATTTTTCAAAGCCTGCAATAATCTCACCCGAACGGTCAACTTCTTTCATTGTCCCATCAAGCTGCGGCATTGGATAGTGAAAAGGATTACCACGATTAGTCGTGCCGATAATTGTACCGCCAAGATGCGTTATACCTCGCACACGTGCTCGCGTGAGTGGAATCACGCCGTCACCATTGGGGTAACGCTCCGGCAGAAAAATGCCATTATAGCCGTCGCGTATGCCGAAAACTTCCCACCCGCGCCGTGTGGCAGCATGAACGATTGCGCGAATGACTGCGTTTAAGCCGGGAGCATCGCCGCCGCCGGTACTCACGGCAATTCGTTTGATTGGTTGAGCCATATATCATTCTCCTTTGAGATTAAAAAATAGCAAACTGTTCTTGGGTATGAGCGGGAAGAATCGCCATAAAATACTTCGGGACGAGGAATCATCCAACGGAATAAATGTATGCACCTGGAAAGAAAATCAAGCAAATCGACAGTGCGTACCTTCAAGAAAAAACCCTGCATAACACCGATGTTATCAGGGTTGGTCACGACGCTAGTATTTTCTACTGAACGCCTTTTTACTTCTTCTTTTTTCCGCTTTGTGCCGGAGTATCGGAGAGTGTGCCCGTGGGCATGGTCATTTTATTATACCCTTGCGGCGGCTCAAAGACTGCTTCGGCGAGGGCTTTTTTTTCGACCGACATGACCTCAAGGCGCGTCATTTCGCGTCCGGCTTTGTTCTTCTCAATAAACAAAAACGGAAAGAGATTACTGTTTTTCAAGAAGACAGCCATATTATTCGAGTTGATAAGATTCACCCCCATAGCACCGCTTGGAAGCGAGAGTTTACCGATGTCACTGGAAGCCCAAAGCTCTGTGTCGAGGTCGGAACTTTTTTCCAGCCAGCGCTCACAGGGATGTCCGGCTATTATCTGTTTGTCGGTCGTCTTGGCGGGTGCTTTCGCGGCAATGCCCGGCGGCGCAGGCGGTGTAGGCATTTGCATATACTCGCGGCTACGATCTGTTATCATAAAAATCAATTTTTTCTTCGTATCAACGATAATACGCGGCTGATTGGCATCTTTTACATCTTCTGCCATAAATTTATCACCCTTGATGTAAAGCCGCATTGTTACTGAGTCCACGACACCGTGCGTTTCGCCCTTTTTCTTAAATACCACAACGCCCTCAAAATTTGCCAGTTTTTGGGCGGATAGCTGGGATGTTACGCCGATAAGTGCAGCAAGGCACAGGACAATACCATAACGAATCACTGTTTTCATGCACGTTCCGGGAGAAGATAATAAGAGTGTACAATTGACAACACAAACATGGCTTGTTGTAACGCGCAATCACAACGCCACTACAACAAGCCATGAAATTACACTTTCAACAGCGCTTTTACAAACGTTTCTTCAGTTGTGTGAAAATTTATTCCTCATCGCCGGTGCGTAGCTTTTCCAGCACAGAAAAATCTTCTAGTGTGGTCGTATCGCCCGTGACGGCATTACCGGAAGCAACCTCGCGCAGAAGGCGGCGCATGATTTTTCCACTGCGAGTTTTCGGGAGTGAATCCGAAAACCTAATTTCATCGGGTTTGGCGATGTGTCCGATTTCTTTTGCGACGTGATTGCGAAGCTCCTCTTTTAGCTCAGCAAGTATGCCTTTGCTTGAATCGGTAGCTGTTTTGAGGGTAACAAATGCCACAAGTGCCGAGCCTTTAATGTCATCAGGACGGGCAACAACAGCCGCTTCTGCCACAGCAGGATGCGACACAAGCGCACTCTCTACTTCCGCCGTCCCCAAGCGGTGCCCGCTCACGTTCACCACATCGTCCACACGTCCCATTATCCAGATGTAGCCATCTTCATCTTTGCGTGCACCGTCGCCTGTGAAGTAGTAACCACGACGCTCGGCGGTTTCGGGGAACTCATCCCAGTATGTTTTTTTGTAGCGCTCATCATCGCCAAAGACTGTACGGAGCATGGAGGGCCACGGATGCTTCACCACCAAGTACCCACCTTCATTTGCACCACAAGGCGAACCGTCTTTGTTCACCACATCCGCCAAAATACCCGGAAGCGGCTTAGTAGCTGTGCCGGGCTTCGTGGCGGTTGCTCCCGGAACAGGGGATATCATCATTGCGCCGGTTTCGGTCTGCCACCACGTATCCACGATAGGACAACGCTTTCCGCCAACGTAGCTGTGATACCACATCCACGCCTCAGGGTTAATCGGCTCGCCCACCGTTCCCAAGAGCCGCAGCGAAGATAAATCATGCTTTAGTACATAGCTTTCCCCCGCTTTCATAAAAGCACGAATCGCCGTCGGGGCAGTGTAGAAAATGGTAACGCGGTGACGCTCAATAATATCCCACAGCCTGTCCGGTGCGGGGTACGTCGGTACACCTTCGTACATAAGCAGCGTTGCGCCATTCATCAGCGGTCCGTAGGTAACGTAGGAATGCCCCGTAACCCAGCCAATATCTGCCGTGCAGAAGTACAAGTCGTCGTCGCGCATATCAAACACGAGATTCGTCGTGTACGCGGCTTGCGTCAAATACCCGCCCGTCGTGTGCAGAATGCCCTTGGGTTTGCCGGTAGAACCGCTTGTGTACAGGATGAAGAGCGGGTGCTCACTATCCAATTCCTCCGGCGCGCAGACATTGCTGACAGCTTGCACCCGCTCGTGCCACCAGTGGTCGCGTCCGATGACCATTTGGGTTTCCTCGCTCGGTGCGCGGCGGAAAACGACAACATTTTCGACGGTCGGCGTTTGCGTCAAAGCCGCATCTACGGCGGGCTTGAGCGGTGTAAAAATGCCCTTGCGATAAGCGCCATCCTGTGTGATGACGCAAACTGCTTTCGAGTCGTTCACGCGGTCACGCAGCGCTTCTGCCGAAAAGCCGCCAAAGACTACGTTATGCGTCGCACCAATGCGGGCGCAGGCAAGCATTGCTACGACTGCTTCCGGCACCATACCCATATAAATCGCTACCACATCGCCCTTTTTGATACCAAAGGATTTCAGCACATTCGCAAAACGACTCACTTCGCCGTGAAGCGTTTGGTACGTCAGCGTCCGCACTTCGCCGGGTTCGCCTTCCCAGATGAGCGCAGCTTTATTGCGCTTCCACGAGTTCAAGTGGCGGTCGAGGCAGTTGTAGGAAGCATTGATTTTCCCACCCGTAAACCATTTCGCAAAGGGATACTTCCACTCAAGCGCCGTGTCCCACTTCTTGAACCACGATAGAGAGTTTGCCTGCTGCTCCCAGAAAGCGACCGAGTCTTGCTCGGCTTTATCGCAGAGCGCATCCAATTCAGTGGCAGACTTGATATGCGCTTTGGCAGAAAAGTCCGGCGGTGGCGGGAAAATACGATGCTCCTGCATGACCGACGAAATTGAATTTTGGGCGTTGCCACTACCATATACGGCGGTTGTAGTATCCATAATCCTAAACAATGAAATTTGAGATGGGAGAAAAAGTGAGGAATTTCACAAGAAAACGCTGTACTCCCCATTCACACAAGGTTCTACAACGTTTACATCGAATGCCTGTCGTCTGTATCGGGAGCAACCCTGAAATTTATTCTACATTTTCTACTTTCCGAAACAAGCAAAAAAATCCCCTCAAAAGCAAGAAAAAACACCTCACGCACAAAAATACTCTACAAAGCAATTCCCTTCAAACCCAAACCCGCCGTTTCCGGCAGTCCAAAAAGCAGGTTCATATTTTGTACCGCTTGCCCTGATGCGCCTTTGAGCAAATTGTCAATCACCGAAACAATATGCAGCATTGCGCCATGCTGCTCTAGCGAAATCACGCACTTATTCGTATTCACCACCTGCTTCACATCGAGACTGGAATCGGCGAGATGCACAAACGGATGCTGCGCGTAATACTCACGATAGAGAGACCTCATAGAATCAAGGCTTTCTGAACATTTTAGATACGTGGAAGCGAGAATACCTCGCGTGAAGCTGCCACGCATCGGTACGAAATAGATGTTCGCTGCTTCGTCAAACGACGGCTGAAGCGTCCGCAAACTCGCCTGAATCTCGCGCAAATGCTGATGTTCAAATGCTTTATACACCGAAACATTCCCCGACCGCCACGAAAAATGCGACGTTTGCGAAAGCGCTTGCCCCGCCCCCGTTGAACCCGTAACGCCCGTGCAATGGACTTCTTCCGGCAGCAAGCCCGCCTTTGCAAGCGGTAGCAAGCCAAGCTGAATACACGTCGCAAAGCAGCCCGGATTGGCGATATTCACGCCGCTAGCGCGAGCAGCAATGAGGCGGTCTTTGTGCAATTCCGGCAGACCATAGAGCCACTCTGCGCTATCGGCATAACGAAAATCTTGGCTAAGGTCAATGATGCGAACGCTTGACGGAATCACGTTTGCAGCCAAAAACTTTTTCGCTTCGCCATGCCCCAGACAAAGGAAAAGCACATCCACATCCGTCGTAATATCGCTGGTGAAGTGCAAATCGGTATCGCCCAGCAAGTCCGTGTGAACGCTTGCCACAGGCTTTCCGGCATTGCTGGTGCTGTGAACGAAAGAAATGTGAGCGTTGGGGTGATGCAGCAAAATACGAAGTAATTCGCCGCCCGTGTAGCCAGCAGCGCCGATGATGCCAAGGGAAAGAGTGTTCATGGTGTAGGTAAAGTAAAATTATTTCCAACCGGTAAGTTCCATCATACGCGGCAAAAATGCCCGGAGCGCATCGTTCCAATATCCCCACGAGTGTTTGCCGGGGGTTTCGTGGTATTCGTAGTATATTTTTGCTGCATACAACGAATCGCGGAATTCACGATTGCCCGGAACGATGTGCGAAAGCGGGTCTTGGATGCCCGTTGCCAGATAAACGTAAGGAAGATGCTGTTTTCGTGCTGAATCAAAGGCTGACACGGTGCGGAGTGCCGTAAAAACGCTCTCTTTCTCACGTGCAGGACTGTTTTCCTTCCCAAAGGCTTCTTGCAGGCTCGGCAGCGCAAAATCGCCGTTGTTGCCCTTTGCAGCACGATTCCATCCTTCGCGCACTCGCAGGTCGCGCGGCATCGTGAGCGCACCGCTAAACGAGCCAACAACGCCGTACCGCCTAGGATATTTCATGCCCAAAAGCACCGCCCCGTACCCGCCCATCGAAAGCCCTGCAATAGCTTGTTTGCTGGTGTCGGCGGCGTAGCGACTGGCAATGAGCGCAGGAAGTTCGGCGGCAACATAGTCCTCATAGCGCCCAAGCGGATTGAGGGCACTGTTGACATACCACGAGTTTTCCCCGTCGGGCATAACAACGATAATATCGTACCACGAAATGTAGTCCCGGAGCCGCGTCTTCGACGACCAATCTTGATAGCCGCCGCCCCAGCCGTGCAGCAGGTACAGCACCGGATACCGCCGCGCCGTGTCGTAGCCCTGCGGCAGCATGATTCCAAACGTCTTCATGCGCTGCAAGACGCTTGAATAGGCGCTGTCCGCGAGAAGAAGCGTTTGGGCAGGAAGCGATTGTGCTGATGCAACAAATGCCAGAACAATCGCAATAGCGATTACTATCTTGCAGGGACGATCCATGATAATTACTCCAATGCCCGTTCAATCAAAGGTCGAAGGTCTTCGTGGCGTTTTTCTGTACCGCCCACAAGCCGACCAACGTTCATGCCGTTGCGGTCAATCACAATGTGGGTCGGATAACCTTCTACGCCATACTTCTGCGAGACTTCCCGTGCCTTTGGTACAATGGTGTACATGAACGGTGATTTTTTGAGAAATTCTTTGAGGTCTTTTTCATCGTCAAGAGCGAGGGCGAGAAACACGACATCCTTGTTGGCAAATTCCTTCACAAGCGTGTTCAATCCGGGGATTTCAACACGACACGGCGGGCAATCAACAAACCAGAAATTTAATACTACTGCTTTGCCTTTTAATGCCGCGAGGTCGTAGGTTTTGCCATCCAGACCTTTTGCTGTGAAGGGAATTGCCGGTTTTTTCTTTGTACCCGCAATGCTATCAGATTTTTGCTTCAGAAACGCCGCGAAGCCTGAGTCTGTGCCGCGAATCTGCTTGTACACCGCAAGTGCAGAGTCTTTTGCTATTTTTGAGCCAATCACTTGTGCATTGATAAATGCTGTTTCGGAAAGTGCGTACTGACCGCTCTGCTTCCACACTCTGCCTTCCAAGGCAAACAACTCACCTTGCATATCTGCATCAGGAGCTAGTGCCTGCGCCGCTTTGATGGCAGCAAATGCCTGTCCTAAACGTCCTGCGAGCACAAACGCTTGTGCCGCATTACGATAGGCAAAAGCTTTGCTACGGGGATTATTCATAAAAAATCGTGTCATTGTCTCTCGGTTTGCTGTTAAGTCCATCAGACGTTGTGCAAACATTACCGTCGTGTCCGACACGATATTGGACTGCTTCGATAGATAGAGATAGATTGAGTATAATTCATAGTTGTTTGGCTCTATCTGAATCCAAGCATCAAAAATTGGCTTTACCATTGATGCTGTTAAAACAGTATCGATATAATTGGCACGGCTAAGATATTCTTTGGCAAAGGAACTCCATGGGAACCGGAGAGCAATAGAGCGACTCAAAGCACGAATTTCTTTTGTTGCAGTATCCTTTGTACGGTTTCTCACAAAGTAATTAAGCTGCTCCTCAGTATAAGGCGACAAAGGAAACTCATTACCCAAACGCTTCAGCATATCAACGTATTCCGCATTTTTACCAAGCATTTTGTACGCTGTTGCAAATGCTGCATATCGCTCGGGGTTTATTATTGTAGCTCGTTTTAGTGCAACAAGATCATTGTTGATTTCTTGGTGTCTTTTCGCCTCATCAAGTTTTTTGTCGTATTGAAGAGCATCCCATTTTGTGATATATGCTGCAAAATTATCGGGATAGAGCGCCAATTCTTTGGCTAGTGCGTCTTTGTCCGCCATAATCATATTAGCTGTTACACCACGAGCCGCTACACCGTCTCGCCGTTTGAATGAAAATCCGCGACCTTCTCGGGTTATTTTTTCCGGCGAAAGGATACTAAAACTGCCGCGCATAAGAGAATCCTCCAACACATAATGCCCAATAGCAATGCTATCAACGACACGAAGTTTAATACACGTGTCTTTCCTACCGCCGTCAGTTTTCGATAAACGGAGCATGGCATAGATTTCATCACGTGCCGTCAGTGATGCCTTGATTCCGTTACAGTTATAGCGAATAGTAAGCGTATCGCCCCAGCGCGGCTCTACTGGAGAGTATGAGGAATTATTTTGGGACAACGCTGGCGCAACAAAGCACGGAAGCAAAAGGCAAGCAACCGCAAGACAAAAAAGAAGACGTTTCATAGAAAAACACGAAAAAATGAGGAGAACGTTATTTTGATGAACTGTGTGTTAGACATTATCGTTAGCAGCAAGAAACGTAATAATTGCCTCTACCAAAACTCGTGCTGTATCTGTTATTTCCTGCGCTTGTTCGGGAGTTATTGGCTCAATTGTTTTATAGTCCGATGCTTGGCGCAAATCAAATGCGCGGTGTAGGTCTTTGGAACGTTGCTTATCGAAAAGTCCTGTGCGAATATACATCACGTCGAACAAACCGATAATACCTGTATGCTTTGAGGGAAGCGGCGAGGTATCTTGTAGTAATGCCAGAACCGCGTAAAACATTGCATAATAAGCCCGATTAACAACGCTTAAACCACTGCGGTTATGCGAAAGCAGGAACTCCGCATCTTCCAACGCCGATTGTGCCTGCTCCATACGGTATTGCCGTAAAACCTTGATTTCGTCCGGCTTCATAGCGATTCACCTTCCATGGTGATGGCGCGAACAAGCGGCGACAACGATTCGCGCTCATAAACCGACTGAGAATACACCAATGGCGAAAGGATAATTCCTTGGTCAAACCCCGCTTCCCACGCACAATCGCTGATAAAACGGTCAGTTTGGGCATCCAGTTTCTCAACGACAACAAGCACATCCATATCTGAATCCGCTTCGGCGTTACCACGCGCCCGCGAACCAAATACTCGTATAAGAATCGGCTCAATACGCTCTAGCAAAAGCGCACGAAATTGTTCAAGGATGGCTTGTTCTGTTGAAGTCATAGCAAAATTTCCTCGTTATTGAGCGAAGAGAGAACCATGTTTTACTCTTGATTCACCGAATTAAACATCATCGCCTGATTCGAGACAATCTTCGCAAAGCCGCGCACGTCCTGACCTGACCACGCATTATTCATCTCGCCGTATTTGCCAAATTTCGCTTGCATGAGGTCGTGCGGCGAGGAAATACCAACCACGTGGAAACGATATGGCGCAAGATAGACCTTCACCGTGCCGCTCACAGTCGCTTGTGTGCTTTCCAGCAGCGTTTCGCAGTTGCGCATAGCCGGCTCCAAGAATTGCCCTTCGTGCAAGAGCGAACCATACATCGCGGCGGCTTGCTCTTTGAGCGCAAGTTGCGCTTTGGTGAGCGTGTGCTTTTCCAGTGTGTGATGCGCCTTGATGATGATAAGCGGCGCTGCGGCTTCAAATCCCACGCGCCCTTTGATGCCGATAATCGTGTCGCCCACGTGAATATCACGCCCGATAGCAAACGGCTGTGCAAGTTCCGCAATGCGCTGTATTGCTTGCACGGGCGGCATTGTTTCGCCGTTCAGCCCCGTCAGTTCGCCTTTGGTGAAGTGCAGCGTCAGTTCTTCCGGTTCGTGCTTGGAAAGCTGCGTTGGGAAGGCGCTTTCGGGCAAGTATTCGTCGGAAGTGAGGGTTTCTTTGCCGCCGACGGTCGTGCCCCACAGCCCTTTGTTGATGGAGTATTGTGCTTTTGTCCAGTCTTGGCTCACGCCGTTCTGAATCAAAAACTCAATTTCCTGCTCACGCGAAAGTTTGTTGTCGCGGATAGGCGTGAGAATAGCAACATTCGGAATAAGCACCGTAAAAGCCGCATCAAACCTCACTTGGTCGTTGCCTGCACCTGTGGAGCCGTGCGCAACAAAGTCCGCACCCACTTCCTTCGCATATCCGGCAATAGCAAGCGACTGAAACACGCGCTCGGCGCTCACCGAAAGCGGATAGGTGTTGTTTTTCAGTACATTGCCGAAGACAAGGTATTTGATACACTTGGCGTAATAATTGGCAGTTTCATTGAGCGTCACGTGTTTCTGTACGCCGAGGCGATATGCACGCGCTTCGATTTCCTTGAGTTCATCGGCAGAAAAACCGCCGGTGTTTACGATGACTGAATGAACGGTCATACCTTGCGCCAAAAAGTATTTTACGCAGTAGGACGTATCCAAGCCGCCCGAATAGGCGAGAACAACGAGTTTGGACATAGAGTAGAACGATTGAAAGATAGGTGAAGATGAATTTATGTTGTGATTTTTGGGACACGGATGATACTGATTGGAGCGGATAAAGAAGGATTCAGAACAATTTTGTGCATTCACTCTTTTTGTGCATTCACTCTTCAACAAATCCTTCTTCATCTGTTTTCATCCGTCCTATCCGCGTGCTAAAACGCTTGAACATCGCATATTCTTCATGCGGCAACAATCCAGTCCTTAAAAATTCCCGCTTCCTCGGTGGTGATGCGGGCTGTGAGTTCGATGCCTTCATCGCCGTCGTGCCGCTCCATTACTTGCCCAGTGCGGTAAATTTGTGCTAGTTCGCGCATGGCGCTGTACGGCAAAAGCAGATGAACGACTTCGTGCCGTGCATCACCCATTTCCAGCATGATTTCTTGCAGCGTAGAGATGTTGATGCCGCGCTGCGCCGACACGCCCACGCTCTGCGGATAGTCCGCCTGAAGTGCGTGCAGAAGGTCAAGGTCGGGCAACATATCAATTTTGTTAAAGACCATGATGACGGGCTTATCACCGGCACCGATTGCGGTCAGCGTCTCCGAAACAGCGCGAATTTGGTCGCGGAACTGATGGTGCGACACGTCCACCACGTGCAGAAGCACGTCCGCCTCAAGCGTTTCTGCCAGCGTACCGCGAAAGGATGCCACAAGCTCTGTAGGCAGCTTCCGAATAAAACCAACGGTGTCCGAGAGAAGCACGTTTTTATGCAAGGTGTGGTCGCTGTTGGAAAGTTCGACCAAGCGAACAGTCGTGTCCAACGTGGCGAAAAGTTTGTTTTCCACCAGAACTTCCGCGCCGGAAATCGCGTTCATCAGCGTAGATTTTCCGGCATTGGTGTAGCCCACGAGAGCGAAACGCTGCATGGTGTCACGCCCCTTGCGCTGCTCGGCTTTCTGAACGGCAACATTCGCCAGTTTTTCTTTCAGGAATGCTATTTTGTCGCGCACCAAACGGCGGTCGGTCTCAATCTGCGTTTCGCCCGGACCTTTCGAGCCGATGCCACCGAACTGCTTGGAAAGGTGCGTCCACATCCGCGACAGACGCGGAAGCAAGTATTGAAGCTGCGCAAGTTCGACTTGTAATCGCGCCTCGCTTGTTCGCGCCCGCGAAGCAAAAATGTCCAGAATCAAGCCCGTTCTATCAATCACTTTGATTTCCAATTCGCGGCTCAGATTGCGGGTTTGCGCGGGGGTGAGTTCATCGTCAAAAATCGCCAAGACGATATTGTCTTCCTTCACCATTTCCTTGATTTCTTCGAGTTTGCCGCGCCCGACAGCCGTTGCGCCGTCTGGTTTGGCGCGGTCTTGATAGATTGTACACATCACCTCAGCGCCTGCGGTTTCGGCAAGGAAGGCAAGTTCTTCGAGGTGTTCAAGCGATTCTTCGCGGGAGTACGTGCGATTACCCACGCCAATAGCAATGGCGCGTTCGCGGGGGATATTGATAAGTTCGTGCAAAGGATAAGAGCAAAAAAGGGTGAATCAAAGAAACATGCTTAAAAAAAATCGTCGCACATCATTCCACAAGCCGCCGCCATCACGAACAGAGTTCTGAAGCGGCATTGCGTGGTGAATTGTGTGCGACGATACCAAAGTTGTCATCAATCAATTATGTGTCGTCCATTCAGACGGAACAGCGTTTATCGGCGATAACCACCGCCGCCACCATCACGTCCGCCGCCACCGCCATCACGTCCGCCACCGCCACCATCACGTCCGCCGCCACCACCGCCTCGGTAGCCGCCGCCATCACGTCCGCCGCCACCGCCTCGGTAACCGCCGCCATCACGCCCGCCACCGCCACGATAGCCACCGCCATCGCTGCTGCGTTCACGGCGTGGTTCTTCCACATAACCTTCCGGTGCAGGCAAAAGAACTTTACGGCTCAGACGGAATTTACCATCAGGCTGAATTTCGAGGAGTTTCACATCCACACGGTCGCCGACTTTGAACACGTCACCGACATATTCCACGCGGTTGTAGTCAATCTGCGAGATGTGAAGCAGACCTTTGGTTTTCGGTAAGAATTCGATAATAGCACCCAAACCTTCGCGTATTTCCACGACTTTGGCATTATAGACTTCGCCTTCTTCGGGTTTGCGCGTAAGTTGGCGGATAATAGCGATTGCTTTATCCGTATCCTCTTGCGAGGTTGCTGCAATACGCACTTTACCGTCATCTTCAATTTCAATTTCGGTATTTGTGTCTTTGGTGAGCTGACGAATCGTCTCGCCGCCGGAACCAATGACCGCGCCGATAGCGCTGACCGGAATTTCGATAACCGTAAAGCGTGGCGCATATGGAGAAAGCTCCGTACGCCCCTCGGAAATAACTTCATTCATTTTGCTGAGGATGTGCAAACGCCCTTCTTTTGCCTGCTCCAGAGCTTTTTGGATAACATCAAAAGAAATGCCTTGTACTTTCATATCCATTTGGCAAGCGGTGATGCCGTCTTTCGTGCCGCAGACTTTGAAGTCCATGTCGCCCAAGAAATCTTCATCGCCCAGAATATCACTCAAAATCGCAACGCGGTCGCCTTCTTTAATCAAGCCCATCGCAATACCGGAAACCGGCTTTTTAAGTGGTACTCCGGCATCGAACATTGCAAGTGTGCCAGAGCAGACGGTCGCCATTGAGGACGAGCCGTTGGACATCAGCACATCCGAAACGATGCGGATAGTATAAGGAAACTCGTTTTCGTCCGGTAAAAGAGAATAGAAAGAGCGCTCGGCGAGATTACCGTGTCCGATTTCGCGGCGGCTTGTTCCCATGATGCGCTTTACTTCGTTGGTGCTATACGGCGGGAAGTTGTAATGCAAAAGGAATTTTTTATCGTACTTCGGCATAAGCCCATCTATCATCTGTTCGTCACGCTTTGTACCAAGGGTTACCGCGCCAAGACTCTGCGTTTCGCCACGAGTGAAGAGCGCTGAACCGTGCGCACGCGGCAGCAAGCCAACTTCGATAGTGATAGGACGAATTTCTGTGGTACTGCGACCGTCGAGGCGTTTGTTATCCGTAAGAATCATCTCACGCATTTCTGCATACTCAATGTCACTGGCAATTTCGCCCATGACTTTGGCAACATCAAACCCCGGAAATTTTTCAGCACGAGTTTCTTCGGGAAATTCTTCCGCAGCTTTTTCGGTGAGCATTGTCATCAGCTCTTTGCGTCGCGTCGTACGGTCTTCTTTCGAGGCAAAATCACGCATTTGCTTGCGCACAAGCTCACGGGCGTGTTTCTCTACGAACTCCGTTAATTCTTGCGGGCGCTCGACGGGCGTGAATTCTACTTTTTCGTTGTGGACGAGTGCATAGAGTTTGTTTTGCAACTCATTCAATTGTTTGATAGTATCGTGTCCGAAAGCAATTGCGTCAATAAATACCTGCTCGGAAATTTCTTTTGCTTCGCCTTCGACCATGACGATAGAAGCATCCGTACCGGCAACAACAATTTCAAGTTCTGCACCTTCGAGCTGTGCTTTGGTGGGGTTAGCGATAAACACACCGTCTTTGCGGCAAACACGGACTTCGGAAACAGGACCTGCAAACGGAATAGACGACAGCATCAGTGCTGCCGACGCGCCAACCATGGCGATTGCATCGCTATCATATTGCATATCGTATGAGAACACCGTAGCGATAATCTGCGTTTCGCGTCGCCATGTCTCTGGAAACATCGGGCGTGTGGGGCGATCAATAAGACGCGCCGTCAGAATCTCGCGGTCGGAAGGGCGACCTTCGCGCTTCAGGAAACCACCGGGAATCTTACCTGCCGAAGCAGCTTTTTCGCGGTATTCGACCGTAAGCGGCATAAAATCAAGTGGTGAGTCTTTGCTGGAGGCAATCGCGGTGACGAGCACCATCGTGTCAGCGTGCCGCACCATAACGGCACCATCGGCGAGCTGCGCAAAACGACCTGTTTCGAGCGAGAGCGTAGCGCCGTTCATTTCCATGGAAACAACGTGTTGAGCCATAACGAGGGGGGAAATAGGGAAGGATGAATACAAATTCCCCACACCTTTGACATAAAACGAACCGCGTACCGACTATCGGCTTTTCGGAAAGCCATTGTACAAAACAGTCGGAACGCGGGGCGTTTCTGGCAACAGTGCGGGGGAAGGATTGGAACTTTGTTCGGTTTGTCAAGTTGCGAAATGTGTAGTCCACTGTATTGGGAAGCGGACTACACACAATCGAATGTTCTTTATGCAGCCATTATTTACGCAGCGACAAGGCAGCCACCACAGCGCGATAGCGCGTAATGTCGTTCGACTGCAAGTAACTGAGCATCTTACGGCGCTGACCAACGAGTTTCAGCAAACCGCGACGCGAGTGATTGTCTTTTTTGTGTTTTTCGAGGTGCGAAGCAAGTGCATTGATGTGCTCTGTGAGAAGAGCAACTTGTACTTCCGGTTTGCCGGTATTTGCTGCTGCGCCACCGAATTGCTTTACGATTTCAGCTTTGCGTTCTAAAGTAACCATTATTTCTCCGATGTGAATTAAAAGAGTGTTGTAATGTAAAGTATTAAAGCGGTTTTCCTTGTTTGATACGTTCAATTGCCTGCATACATTCATCGCGGTCGGCGACGATCTGCTCAAAAAAGAGTCCGGTACTTTCAAATTTGCGTTCGTTACGGACGAACTTCAGAAAAGCAACCATAATCTCGCGGTCGTAGAGCATTTTATTCCAATCGAAAAAATGTACTTCCAGTCGCGGGTGAATATCATCGGTAAACGTCGGGCGAGTGCCGATATTTGCCATTCCATAGACATTTTTGCCATCAATATATGCCGAAACAAAATATACACCATTTTTGGGCAGAAGTTTTTGTGGCTCACTCGGCTCAATGTTTGCCGTCGGAAGTCCAAGTTTTCTGCCGCGTCCATCACCTTCGACAACCTTACCACCTACTAAATAGGGGAAGCCAAGAAGCGTATTTGCCCGCGAAATGTCTCCGGCGGCGATTGCTTTACGAACTTTCGTGCTGCTAATCGTTTCCCCGTCCAAATCGACAATCGGAGCTTTCTCCACACTAAAGCGAAGCTCACCGCTAAGCGTAGTGAGTAAGTCTTCCGTGCCCTGTCTGTTGTTACCGAAAGCATGGTCATAGCCAATGACCATATGTTTCATATTGAGTTTTTTTACCAAATACTCGCGCACAAAGGTTTCTGCGGAAATTTGGGAAAATTCCTTTGTGAAAGGAATCACTAACACGCCATCAACTCCAAGTTGGCTCAAAAGCTGCGTTCGCTCGCGTATTGTTGTCAAAAGCTCAACGGGCGGGCGATCGGGCTTTTGGAGAACAATCTGCGGATGAGGATGGAACGTGAGCAAAAGCGTCTTGGCATTCAGAGTTTTTGCGCGTTCCTTGAGCAGATTAATCAGCGCTATATGACCTTTATGCAAGCCGTCAAATGTGCCGATAGTCAGCACAGTGGCTTGATTTTGCGGAACATCGTCGAATGAATGATAGACGACCATAGCCAAAAGCTATCTTTCGGAAAAGGCGTTGGACAAGCGCTGCACCAAAACTGAAAGCAGCGCGTACAATTTTTCAAAGCTACGAATCTACGAATAGTTACGAAATTTTCCAGCGAAAAAAAATTTCGTTATTTGCGAATGTCTTGCGTAGATGTTTTGAAGGCGTAATAAAAATTACCAGTTAATTTTTCCGCTGCTTTTTATCCTGAAGCACGTGTTGTTCTTTTCGCCTCAGAATCGAAAGCGGTCATTGATTGAACGCACCAACTTGACAAATTCCCAGACCTCACGAGTCATTTCTTTACCGAACTGCTCCTGGATGTGCTTTTCAACATTCTCTTTTGTCTTTTTTTGGATGTCAACCATGAAGCGAATTGTCTTGCTTTTTTCGTCTTTTTCTACCGTCAAACTCTGCATCCAGTCTGCATAGACAAGGCGTTGTGCGGGTTCTACGGCAAGCATTTTGGGAAAGTTCAGGGCTTTTCTTAGTGCTTGAAGTTCTTTGGGCTTGAGCTGTGCAAGAATACTATCGCGCCGACCGGAAACGGTGTGAAACGCAAAATGAATAGCGCCGGTTTCTTCTATGGTAAGCAATGTTTCATAGCCTTCAGGGCGTGCAACCACATTACGCGACTCAAAGAAAACACGGAGCACCTTGCTTGGCTTGGCTTTAACCGTTTCTTTCACTTTTTGCGTTGCCGATGTTGTGCTGCTACTAACCATGACGCTACCTGTTGTCAAAGTTGCAGAGGTTCCTTGTGCAAAAACGATTGTTTGTGTTGTCAAAACCAGCAGCGCTACGACAAAAACAGTAATTTTCATAACAACAAGATTCGTAAAAACTTGGGGAATAATTTGATAGCTATTTCTTGCGAACAGGGGTTCCGTCACGCCTGCAACTGCGTCTGAAGGTGAGAGATTTCGTTTATTCTCAGTGCATCATCCACAGAAAAATCGCCAATACTTGTCCGGCGTAAATCTGCCAGATAGCCACCCACGCCGAGCGTCGCGCCCACATCCCGCGCCAATGAACGAATATATGTTCCTTTGGAACACGTGATATGCAGCGTACACAATGGCAGCGCGAGTGATTCAATTTCAAGGCTATAAATGCTCACGCTTCTCGGCTCACGCTCGATTTCTTGACCCTTTCGTGCCAGTTTGTAGAGCGGAACGCCATTTTTCTTGATTGCCGAAAACATCGGCGGAATTTGTTGGATATCGCCAACATAGCCACTCAAAACATCCTGAATCTGTGCACTTGTCAGCCCGTCGGTGGCTGCGATGTTTTCTTCGGGTGCTTCAGCATCGTCCGTCTTGGTGGTCGCTCCAAGTTTGACGACAGCTCGGTATGCTTTGGTTTGTTCTTGAAAATCATTAATGGATTTTGTCATTTTTCCAAAGCACACGATTAAAAGTCCTGTTGCAAGCGGATCGAGCGTACCGGCATGACCGATTTTCTTCATCCGCACAATGCCACGCAGCTTTGCGACCACATCAAATGATGTCCAATCTTTGTCTTTGTCCACCAGTGCAGCCCCACCCGTCTCCGATAGCGCAGAAAGCCATGCGCCGTAGGCGGCACTATCGGTGAGGACTTCGCGGGTAAGAATTTTTCCATCGGTTGCTCTCATGCCTCTGAATCCTCATTGCTGTTTGCATCTTTATTACCCGTCTCTTCGCCAGTCTCTTTTGCCGGAGGGGGGACATTTTTAAGCAGTGTTTCTATATGGCTTATCGCGTCCAGCGTATCATCCAGATAAAAATGCAGTTCCGGCGAGAAGCGCAGACGTACTTTTGTGTTCACGTGTTTGCGTAGGCTTCCGGCTCGCTCGCTCACTTTTGCTACTGTCTGCTCCGGTGAAATTTTTCCGCCAAAAACGCTCAAATAAACCCGTGCAATGCGTAAGTCGGGCGACATCCGCACGTGCGTAACGGTAATAAATCCTGCGGATATTTCCGAAGCAATATCTGCTAGAGGTCGTGCCAGTGCTTGACGAAGCTCACTGCTAACTTTTTCAGTACGAATAGACATAATTTTTTGACAATAAAAATTGCTACCGGAAAAATAGAACTCAAGAAAAGCTATTGGCTACAAATGGGAAGTGTTGGACGTTAAATGAGCACTAAAGTGCCATTCAACACCCAACACTTGAACCCTACAATAGATTTAGAGCTTCCGCTTAATTTCTGTTTTGCGAACTGCCTCAATAAGATCACCGTTTTGGATATCATTAAAGCCGTCCACCGACATACCGCACTCGAAACCGGCATCAATTTCTTTCACATCTTCTTTCATACGCTTGAGCGATGCCAAGCGACCAGTGAAGACCTCAAAGCCATCGCGGAGGACGCGAATGGTGTCGTTGCGATTAATCTTTCCTTCAAGCATATAGCAACCGGCAATGTTACCAAGTTTGCTAATTTTGAAGACTTCACGAACCTCTGCCACACCGACAACTTCTTCCTTGATTTCCGGCAGAAGCATTCCCTCGAGTGCCAGTTTGACTTCGTTGATACAGTCGTAGATGATACGGTACAAGCGCACATCCACGCCTTCGTTCTCTGCCAGTTTGGACACCTGCGGATTCGGGCGCACGTGGAAGCCCACAATAATCGCCTCGGACGCGGCAGCCAGCATCACATCTGCCTCCAAAATCGAACCGACAGCGCGGTGAATGATGGAAACCTTAACTTCCTCGGTAGAGAGTTTTTGGAGCGAGTCCGTAAGAGCTTCCACAGAACCGTCGGTATCACCTTTGAGAATGATTTTGAGCTCCTGCACGCCACCTGCCTTGATGCGGCTTGCAATATCGTCGAGCGTAACATGGCGAACACGCTTGAAGTCTTGCTCGCGCTTGATTTGCTGGCGCGTCGTAGCGATTTCTCGTGCTTCTACTTCGCTTTCCATTGCCACAAATGAGTCGCCCGCCTGCGGAACACCGTCAAAACCAAGAATCTGTACGGGCGAAGAAGGAATTGCCTCTTCAATGCGTTCACCGTTTTCATTAAACATCGCTCGGACACGACCCGAATGAATACCGCAGAGGAACGGGTCGCCCACACGAAGTGTACCTTTTTGCACAACGACCGTTGCCACGGTACCTTTGCCTTTATCAATTTTTGACTCGACAACCGTGCCACGAGCGTAACGATCGGGATTGGCACGAAGATTCAGAATTTCTGCCTCAAGAAGAATTTTCTCAAGAAGCTGGTCAATGTTCGTACCTTTTTTTGCAGAAATCATTGCTGACTGAAACTTACCGCCCCATTCTTCTACAAGAACATTATGGTCAGAAAGTTGCTGACGTACTTTGTCAGGATTAGCGTCAGGTTTATCAATTTTATTGATCGCCACCACCATCGGTACATTGGCTGCGCGAGCATGGCTAATAGCCTCAATGGTTTGCGGCATGACGTTATCATCCGCTGCCACCACCAGCACCACAAGGTCTGTCAGCTGCGCTCCACGCGCACGCATTGCCGTAAATGCTTGGTGTCCCGGAGTATCAAGGAATGTGATGAATTTCCCATCGTTCATTTTCACGCTGTACGCACCGATGTGCTGGGTGATGCCACCGGACTCGCCACTGACAACGCTTGTTTTACGAATATAATCAAGAAGTGAGGTTTTGCCGTGGTCAACGTGACCCATGACGGTCACAATCGGAGCGCGGGGCTCGAGGAATTCTTCATCGTCTTCATCATCTTCCTCAAGCGACTCTTCGGCAAAAGCGTCCTCAAATTCCACTTCCAAGCCGTAATCAGCAGCCACAAGCGTAATGGTATCCTTCTCTAGGCGCTGGTTAATAGATACCATGAGTCCAAGACTCATACACTTGAGAATAATTTCGTTTGTGGGAACACCAATATTATCGGCAAGTTCAGCAACCGTTATGAACTCTGTAACGCGCAGAATTGCATCATCTAATTCACGAAGTTCTGCTTGATGTGCCATTTCGTCGGCACGTTCTTGCTTGCGGCTTCGGCGCAATCTGCTACGCATCGCAAGTTGGGATTCTTCCTGCCCCGACAATGTACGGCGGATTGCTTTATCCACCTCGACAGCGCTTACTTGTTCGCGCTTACCCTTTTTGCGTTTTTTCTTATTTGCTGCACTACCCGCAGCACCAGCGGCAACACCACCGACCGTACCGAATTTTTTCACAGGTGCCGGACTACCGGGCTTTGTCCAATCTTTTGGTTTTGCTGCTGCCGGAGCGCCTGGCTTGGGGCGCGCATCACCGCCTGCGCGAGGTGCTCTACCATCCCCACCACGTCCACCTCCACGCTCGGCAGGCTTACCACCGCGCTCTGGAGCTTTGTTACCGTCTTTACTACTGCCATCGCCACGACGACCACCAAGTTCGATTTTACCGAGGATTGTTAATCCTGTGGGCATAGGAGTTGCATATGGCGCATTATCGACAAAGTATTCCACTTCACCGATACGTTTTTTGCGCTTGCGCTTGCCTTCTTCGCTATGATCTTCATGTGTGTCGTCTAATTCTTCTTCAGCACCAAGAATGCCCTCGTCTTTCGCCCCCAAAGAGGCATCTTCATCCAAGACCGCTCCTTGAAGTTCAGTGCTTGGCTGAGAAGTCTCCGCTGCAATGACTGCCGGGGTGATATTCTCTTGAACGTGCTCTTCTGAAGGAACAGTTGCTACTACATCTGGCACGGCAGATTTTTCGGTAGTGGTGTCTTTGCTTTTCTTTTCTGCTTCAATTGTCTTTTCAGCACTTGGTTGAGGCTGTTCCTCGATTTTGGTCTTTTTCGATTTTCTGCGCGAAGAGGAATCATCAAGCTGAATTACCGTACCGACTGCCGCACCATTATCAGCTTTTGTGTTCCCGTCGCGTGTCTGCTTTTCAGAAGATGGCAACTCTTCGCCAACAGATGGCAAAGCAGAAGCAGAAAGAACATCATTAGGAGATGTGTTTTTTGCTTCAACTGGTTCAGCATCTCGGTTATCAGAGGTAACAGAAGATTCTAGGCTTTGAATCGGCGCAGGAGCACTTTGTGCTTGCTCGTCATGGCGAACCTCGTGATGCGTTTCTTGAGGTGCATCTTTCTCGCGCTGCTTTAATGCAGCAGCAGCCTCTTTCTGAAAATTCCCCAATACAAGATCAACCATGTCGCCCGTGAGGGTTGATGTTGCCTTGTTCTCAATAGCAAAGCCCTTCGCCTGCAAAAATGCAACGATAGTTTCCTTGCCGACATTTATCTGCGAGGCGATTTTGAAAAGTTTTGTTCCGATACTTGCCATAGAAAGATTGTAAAGTGATATATCCGAGAGGGCGCTTGCTCCGCGCTGTGTGCCGAAAGTAAATTTTAGAGATTATCGTGGTCGGGCGCATGAACAGGCGTTTCGGCGTGTGCATGACCATTGTGTGCATCGCCGTTTGGCGCTTCTTGTGCCATTATATTACCTGCTTGATTCATGCCCACATTCTGTACCTCTGCAATGTCAGCAGAAGGAGTAATCGGCATGGAGTCAAGCGAAAGGATGTAATTGCGGACATCCGGGTTTTCACGCTCCTCGAATTCTTCAAGAATAATGCCGCGCATTTCCACGAGCAATTCTTTCGTCATGCCAGGGATAGAAAGGATGCGCGAGGGATCAGCATTTAAGAATTCACGGGCGGTGTCAATTTCTGCCTCAATAATACGCAGGTAAAGATCTTTACCAAGTTCGTCACGGAACTCAATAAGTTCAATATCTTCAATACCTTCTTTGACAAGTGAAATTGAATACCCTGTCAAGCGCGATGCCAGACGCACGTTTTGACCATTTTTGCCAATAGCAAGCGATACTTGGTCATCGCCTACAAGTACAGTACAAGAACGTGTTTCCGATGAAACCTGTATGTTTTTCACTTTTGCCGGAGAGAGCGCACGTGCGATAAACGTAGCGGGGTCTTCGGAATAGTTAATAACATCAATATTTTCGTTCGAGAGTTCGCGGACAATGGCGTGGATACGAATCCCCTTCATACCAACACACGCACCAACGGGGTCAATGCGGTCATCATACGATTGCACGGCAACTTTTGCGCGTTCACCGGGTTCGCGGGCGATTGCTTTAATGTCAATAAGTCGGTCGTAAATTTCAGGGATTTCAATTTCAAAAAGTTTTGCCAAAAATGCATTATCGGCACGGGACAGAATAATATCCGGTCCGCCTGACGGACTCTGCTTTCGTACTTCTTTGATAATTGCCCGAATTGGTTCGTTTTTGCGATAACGCTCACGGGGAATCTGCTCTTCACGCGGCAGACGCATTTCGACGTTGTTGTGCATGACAAATACATCCGAGCGCCGCACATGATGGACTTCACCAACAATAATTTCATTGGCTTTGTCGGCAAAGTACGTGTTGATGTTTTCGCGCTCCACATCGCGTACTCGCTGGTTCAACGTCTGACCGGCAGTATTGACAAGGCGACGACCAAAGTTTTCTGCGATATTGTCGAGCGTAATTTCTTCCAGAAACTCGTCTCCGATATCATACTGTTCTACACCTTGGTTTGCTTCGCTTTGAGCAAGTTCAAGTACAGGGTCTTCCACCGTTTCGACAACCTTCATAATACGATAAATCTCAATATCGCCTTTATCCATATTCACGACAATATCAAACTCAGCCCGCTCACCGTATTTCTTACGCACGAGCATCGACAGTGTTTCTTTGATGATATTTTGAAGCGCGTCTCGGTCAATTCCGCGATCTCGCGCCATCTCAGCAAATGCCTCAACGATGATACTTTTGTCGAATTTGGGTTTTGCTTTCCGTGCCATAGTAGAAATTACGAATGAGGAATTAGGAATTACGAGGTTCTATGTAGTATTGAACGAATAACGAATATAATGTCAAGTTGCGTAGCAGCTATAAAACAGAGTTATTGTTTTCTTAAAACTCTAACTCCACCACTGCCCGCTTTATTGTGCCTTGTGGCAATGCCAGAGGAAAAATCGGCACTACACTTACTTCCGAAGCAGCTCGATTTGAGAGGACATTTGATGTTTTTGTCTGTTTGCCGTTCTTCGTACCATTTTTTGCAGGGCTTTCGAGTGTAATCACGTCGCCCTCCACAGCACTGATGCGTCCTTTTAGACTTGTTCCATCCGCAAGTTCTGCCGAGAGGAGTCGTCCAACGTTTCGCGCATACTGCCAGATGTACTGAAGAGGTCTTTCCACGCCCGGCGAAGAAACTTCCAGCCGATAAGCCAATGGAAATGCGTTCATTTCTTCCAACATCTCGCCAAGTATATGCGATAACTCACCACATTCATCAAGCGAAACACCTTCGGGCTTATCTACGAAAATCTCGACAATACGACGTTCACGGCTGCCGCGTATCTCTAAGGCAACCAAGTATGCTCCGCTTTGCAAGCAGCATTCTGCAACAACGGGATGCAGTCGAGAATGCAGCTGTGCTATATCTTTCGCCGAATCTTTTGCCAAGTCTTTCATAGCAAAGTGGATATACAAAAAATGGGCTTTTCTGACGAAAGCCCATCACAACAAGAACCGTTGGTTTGAACAAGCCACTAAATTAGTGAAAAAACTTATCCTTTCCAAAAATTTTCCCAAAGAAGCACAAGGCAGCACATAAATACAAAACGAGCATTTCTTGCTATTGGATGAACAAATGTTTGGGCGAGTGCTAATGAGTGTTTATCTTTGCTTGGGCAGGCACTCACGTACCACAATGCGCACACGCCATAGCAGGCTACTTGCTAGTACGCCGCAATGTCGTGGCGGTCTCGTTGTTTTCCATCAACCAACGGATGTTTCAGATTTTCCGGTGAATTTGCTATGATGCAGTTATTTAATGTCTATTACGCCAGCGTCCTTTTTACACGAAGAAACCGTTTCTGGATAGCATTTGTCTTTGTCGCCTCATGTATCATTGCAGGAGACATTGGAGCATGGCTCCTCATGCCTTTCATTACTCTGCCGATAGGACAGAGCGTTCTGATGGATATGTCATTTGCGCCCGAGACGTGGCTTGGGGTGGTGAGCATGATTATCGGGACACTCGTGGTCATTATCACCATTGCTTCCCAAGTTGTTCCCCGCATGATTGATGTTTATATGAATGATTGGCGGAGCTTGCTTTATGCGTGGTTTCTGGTTTTGTCTGCTCTACACGCCATTATTATCCAGAAATTGATGGAAATTCGCCCCTCAAGTGGACTTTACAATACCTTCGTTCTCCTGCCCCTGAGCCTCATTTTGGCGTTTCCCTATATTTACTATATTCTTGCGATGACCAAGCCTTCGACGATTATTCGCAAGATTTACAATGAAAATATCGCCCTACTCCAAAGCCTCGCCTCGCCTAATCTTCGCCGTTGGCTACGCTTACGCGAAAATACATCGCTGACACAAGAAGAACTCTTTCGGTATTTGAATCAACTAGATAACATCCTCTTCTTTGTAACCTTCAAAGAGCTGCAAGCACAAATTATTATCAACATCTGCTCCATCATACGCGAATATCTCAGAGTGAAAGAATTGCTTCATCCTGACTTTTTCAAGATGAGTCTTCAGGTAGCAACGGATATTTCCTTCCAAACGCTTGAAGTACAGTTCAAAGAAATTGAAGACACACAGACCTTCTACGAGCTCAAGTGTCTGCGTATTCTCGGCGATGCCTACAATAAATGCTTGTACGAAAATGCCTTTGACCTCGCTTCCCTTTGCGGCTCAGAGCTTAATCTCGTTGCCGAAAGCGTGATGGAACTTGGTGACGATGTGCTCATGGAATATATGCTCGTCCGATTCAATACCATGATGCGCTCTGCTTTCAAGCACGGCGTTTCCAATCTTGAGGCACGAAATCTCTACAATCTCGCTTTCCATTACAGCACCTACATCAAGCAACTGGCACTCAATGACCGCAAAGAACTGGTCAAAAAAGCCATGCGCTACCTCAAAATGTATGGCTCTGAAATCTTCCGCAACAGCCAGACTCAGCAGACACTCGCCTTTATCAACGACGTATTCACCTTCGAGATGAAAGAAGTCTTGATATTGATTAGTGAACTTGGCTGGGAACGCGATACTCAGCGCCAACTTCTCTGCGAACTCCTCGAAATGGATGATTTACTCGTAAAAGCTCCCAATGCCACAAGTGATACCGTTTTCACCTCCGGTGTGCGCACCTTGCAAGCAGGTTTGGCACTTTTCTACATCTTTCAGCAGGATTACGAACTCGCTGCAATGGTCGTGGACGACATTTCCGACGACATCGTAGGCGTTGATCCCATGAAAGCCGCCGGCATGGTAGATGTTATCTGCAAGCGCATCGAAAGTGCAGAACCAACCTTCTGGGAAGACACCGACCGAGGCAATAATAATATCTACTACACGCCTCACAAAGCACAAATTCAAGAATTGCAATTCATGCTTCTGGAGAAAATTGAGATTTAATGCCATCCTTGCCGACACAATCCTATGCCAGCCCTTCGCTTGCAGCCTGACGCTCTATTTCTTCGCGTTGCTGCGGGGAGAGGGCAAAATCATCGGTTATGCGCCGCAATATATCCCACGAATAGAGTCCTGTGTTGTGTCCGTCTTTCCAATCAGCTTGGATAGCGTAATTTCCCACTGCTTGAATACTTGATAGTTCGTACTTGCCCGGCTTCATTACCTGCATCCCGAATGAATACGTCGTTCCCATGATGGTTTCCCCCTTGCAGGCAGCGCATGGGCACTCGTCGCGGAAGGTACGGAGTGTGATAGTCGTTGTCACGCCGTCCGACCATTCGATAGAAAGCAAATATGGCTTCGGTCGAGAAATCTTTGTTGGAGTGGTGCTTGTCGTCATCATAGCGTTGCTGGAGTTGAGAGATAAAAAAGGCAGAGTTCGATAAAGGAAACTCTGCCCAAATGACGCATACAATCTACGTTTTATTGTTGCTCTTTACTTCATTTTCAAGCCTTCTTCTAAAAGCTCATTTACTTTATTCATCGAATCAGCTTCGGCGTAATACCGCAAAAGCGGCTCTGTGCCGGAGGCGCGAACGAGCAACCAACCCTTGTCAATAAAAAACTTGTAGCCGTCGGTGGTATCAATAGAGGTAACCTTGTAGCGCCCGAGTTGCTTTGGCTTTTTCGCGCAGGCTTTGAGGATATCTTGCTTGATTTTATCGGTCGTGCGCACGTCGCGCCGACGGTAACGGTGTACGCCAAACTCGTCTTCGAGTTCTTCCACCAGCTCGCTCAGTTTCTTCTTGCGCTTTGCCATCATCTCCAAGAGCAACATTCCATTGAAAATACCATCGCGCTCCGGGATATGGATAATCGTCCCCAAGCCACCCGATTCCTCGCCACCAATAAGAATTTTATCGGTTGCCATCAGCTTGCTGACGTACTTGAAACCAATCGGAAGTTCGTGCAATTTGATGCCGTATTTGTCGCAGTATTTGTTTACCATCGAAGTGAGCGCAATGGTTTTCGCCACAGCGCCGCGTTTCTTTTTGTCTTCGTACAAATACTTCAATAGCAGCATGAATACTTTGTGCGAATCCACAAAGTGACCGTTTTCATCCACAGCACCCAAGCGATCTGCATCGCCATCGGTTGCTAAACCAACGTCGTACTTACCTTCTTTGACCTTTTCGATAAGTGTCGGCAGATATTCCGCCATTGGCTCCGGATGGTCAATTTCGCCAAAGGACGGGTTGTATTCGCCGTGAATCTCGTCAGCTTTGGGCAAAAGGTCTTTAATCGTGTTGATACCCGCACCGTGCATCGGGTCAAAGAGCACCTTCACGCCGGATTTAATGATGAGCGGCATATCAATCTTGCGCTTCACATAGCGCAAATAGGATTCTTTCGAGCCAAAAGGACGAACCAATTTCTCTTTTACATACTCATCAAAAGTCTTGAACTTGATAGCCGGGCGCTTCTTTTCAAGTGCAGCCAACTCTTTTTCTACCTCCGCGATGACTTCCGGAAAAGCCGGACCACCGGTGCTACTTTTGAGCTTATAGCCGTTATATTCGGCTGGATTATGGCTCGCCGTGATAACGACACCAATGGTCGCTTTCTTTTGTTTCGTCGCAAACGATACTTGAGGCGTGGAAGCAATCGCTTCGGTGATATGCACCACAACCCCTTTGGAAGCCATAACGCACGCTGCTTCTTCGGCAAATTCTCTGGAGAGGAAACGAGCATCGTAGCCGATGACGACACTTGCTTTCTTTTTGTCAACTTTTAGAGCATACAGCGCAGTTGCAAGGGCAACAATCTGTACGTTTTCAAAGGTAAAGTCGCGGGCAATCAGCCCGCGCCAACCATCCGTACCAAAAACTATCATATCGGTACACCATTAAAAATGAAACATATCGGTAAGTTAAGGATGACGACTTCTTCCGGGGTATCGACTTTTTCTTCACACACGCTGCCGTTCTTACGTCCCGGTACTGTAGAAATTTATGCTGTGAGTATTATAAAAACGGGCAGTTTTGGGAACACTGCACACGCACTTTATCGTTTCACTTTGAATGCTGATAAACCCGGATAGACCGCCTGAATGCCGAGCATTTGTTCAATTCGCAACAGCTGGTTGTACTTAGCAATGCGGTCAGTACGGCTTGCAGAACCCGTTTTGATTTGTCCGGCGTTGGTGGCTACCGAAAGGTCTGCGATAGTGGTGTCCTCAGTCTCACCCGAACGGTGCGAGATGATAGCGGTATAGCTATTGCGCTGTGCAAGCGCGATGGCATCGAGAGTCTCGGTGAGCGAACCGATTTGGTTCACTTTCACCAAAATTGAATTCCCAACGTTTTCGTTGATACCGCGCTGCAAGAAATCGACATTTGTGACGAAAAGATCGTCGCCGACAAGTTGCACCGATGAACCGAGTTCTTTTGTTAGTTTTGCCCAGCCCTTCCAATCTTCTTCCGCCATGCCGTCTTCGATAGAAATAATTGGATATTTTCTGCTGAGGTCTTTGTACCACGAGACCATATCGTCGCTTGATTTTTCTTCTTGTGAAGACTTGTAAAGTTTGTACACGCCTTCTTTGCCGGAAGCATTCACCATTTCGCTGGCAGCTACGTCAAGCGCAAGCATGATGTCCTCACCCGGCTTGTAACCTGCTTTTTCGATAGCCTGCATAATCACGTCCAATGCTTCTTCATTGGACGCAAGTGACGGTGCAAAGCCACCTTCATCACCAACGGCGGTATTTGCACCCTTTGCTTTTAGAACGCCCTTGAGAGCGTGAAATACTTCCGTACCCATACGAATCGCAGTGCTAAAGCTATCGGCTTTCACTGGCACAATCATAAACTCTTGAAAATCTACATTGTTATCGGCGTGATGACCGCCGTTAATGATATTCATAAGCGGCACGGGCAGGACTTTCGCATTTGGTCCACCGATATAGCGGAATAGTTCTAATTCATGCGAGTCTGCTGCTGCTTTTGCGGTTGCGAGCGATACAGCAAGAATGGCGTTTGCGCCCAGCCGTTTTTTATTCGGCGTACCGTCCAGTTCGCGCATGAGGCGGTCAATCTCCACTTGGTCACTTGCATCCTCACCGATGAGTGCTTCGCTAATTTCACCTTCGATGGCTTCCACCGCTTTCAAAACACCTTTGCCAAGATAGCGTTTTTTGTCGTCGTCGCGGAGTTCGTGCGCTTCGTGCGCACCAGTGCTTGCGCCCGACGGCACCGCAGCACGTCCGAAGGAATAATCATCCAAAATCACATCAGCTTCAACAGTTGGATTGCCGCGCGAATCAAGTATTTCACGGGCTTGGATGTCGAGAATTGTTGCCATAGACGAAGAGAAAAGATTAGAGAAATTTAGAAAAATATGAAGTCTAGAATGTAGTTTTTATTGCAGTAGTTTGTCATGAAAAGCCCTTTACCGTGCTCGCAAGAGAAAAAACGATTTCTCACGCTTCGTGATGGCATCACTTTGTGTGATAACGAGATTTGCTCCATCGAAGGTGTACGTAAATTCACCATTGAGCAAAAGCGCCATATCAGATACCGTTTTCATGGAGCGGTCAGTAAAGGTAATCTTACGGTACGCCAACTTATACGCACCCTGGCTCGAAAGAATTCTTGAACTGTCGCCGAAGGGTTTCAGGCTATATGTTTTGAGGGTTGAGTTTATTGACAAGGTTATTTCGCTCGCACCACTTCGTAAACCAAGAGTATCGGCAGGATTGTTATGCAAAAGCGCGTACTGACCTTGATACTCACCCGAAGGAATATCCACCGGAGGATTGAGTATGTCGTCGCTACACCCCGCAAGCCATAAAGTGCCAAAGACGAACAACAAAAAAAGAAAAGGAAGAACGAGAATATGAGGCTGTCGCTTCCCGTGCGTGCAAAATACGTTTGGAATGGTTTTCATTGAACACCCCACCATGAGAGGCAAGAAGTAGGATGGAGGGAGAACGATGGGGCTTTCGCCAACACATCGGATTTTGAAGCACAACATAGCGTATTAGAGCGTTAATTGCAAGTGCGATTTGCAAAAAATGCTGTTCAGCAAAAAATTTCTTCGCTATTCGCGGAATTTTTACTATTCATCCTTGTTTTTGGCTTCTCTGTTTTCTACGCCATTATTTTCGGAAGCGTTGTTGTCGAGAGATTCGCCGTTCAGAAGTTGCGCCGCAATCTCTGGGCTAAGGTGCTCCGCAACACGCTCCACGATGGGATGTGGATCGTTGGGGTCAAAAAGCATACCCGTACAAAGGCACATTTTACGCTGTGTTCGAGACAGAATATCGTAATTCGGACAGGAACTGCAGCCATTCCAAAAGGTTTCGTCTTGCGTCAATTCGGAGAAAGGAGCTGGCACATAACCAAGCTCGGTATTAATTTTCATTACCGCATGACTGGTGGTAATACCGAAAATTTTTGCATCAGGAAATTTTTCGCGCGAAAGCTCGAAAATACGCTGTTTGATGCGCTTCGCTAAACCATCTTTGCGAAATTCCGGCACGACAATCAATCCCGAATTGGCAACAAATTCTTTGCCGCTCCACGTCTCAATATAGCAGAAACCCGCAAAACGATTATCGTCCGTGAGAGCAATGACCGCCTTGCCTTCGTGCATTTTGTTGATGATATATTCCGGTTTGCGCTTGGCAATCCCCGTACCACGCACTTTTGCTGATGCCTCCATTTCAGCACAGATTTCCTCAGCAAAGCGCGTGTGTTCTTCGCTGGCAACCTGCACCCTGAAGCGGTCGTCGGCTAGCTGAAGAACAGGAAGCGGTAGGAGTGTTTCGGGAGATGAATTGACCGGAGGTTCGAGGACAGATGCGGTATCACTACTATTAGACATGAGCGTAATAACGAAAGAACAATGGAGAAAATTATGCAACGGCTGCAAATGAACCTCTAGGAGCGTTTACAGCTTCAGCGTTCATAGCTTCGATAAACTGACGGAAAAGATAGTCGGAATCGTGCGTGCCGGGTGCTGCTTCGGGGTGGTACTGCACACAAAAGATGGGCAAAGTGCGGTGCCGGAATCCCGACACGGTATTGTCGTTCAGATTGATGTGCGTTAGCTCAATCTCCGGCGGCATCGATGCCGCATCCACAGCAAAACCGTGATTCTGCGAGGTAATTTCAATTCCTCCCGTGAGAAGATTTTTCACCGGATGGTTCACGCCACGGTGCCCGAATTTCATTTTATAGGTACTCGCATTCAACGCCAAACCCAAGATTTGATGCCCTAAGCAAATACCAAAGACTGGTTTTTCCGTAATAAGTTCGCGCACAGCATCAATGTTGACCGCAGCAGGATCGCCGGGACCATTGGAAAGGAAGATACCGTCAGGGTTGTAGGCGCGAATGTCACTTGCCGTTGCGTTCGATGGGAAGAGCATAATTTCGCAACCATAGCTTGCCAGACGGCGCAGAATGTTCTTTTTGATGCCATAATCAATCGCTGCCACCCGTAATTTCTTCGCAGAACGATAGCCATTCACACCAAGAATATATGGTTCGTCGGACTCTTGGTAAAGATGCGCTTCTTTGCAGGTAACGTAGCCCGTCAAATCAAGCCCGTCCATGCTGGGAATAGCACGGGCGCGGTCTATGAGTACATCAGCATTCGTTTCCTTTGCCGAGATAATACCCCTCATCACACCTTCACTTCTGAGCACTCGCACCAACGCTCGTGTGTCCAGTCCTTCGATTCCCATTTTGCCATTCATTCGTAAAAATTCTGCCAGCGAGTGCGTTGCCCGCCAATTCGAGTACGTTTGCGAATACTCCCGCACAATCAAGCCTGCTGCTTGCATGGTCGCGGATTCGACATCGTGAACATTCACACCATAATTACCGATGTGCGGATAGGTAAGGGTTAGGATTTGTCCATAATAGCTGGGGTCTGTCAGTGCCTCTTGATAACCCGTCATAGCAGTATTAAAAATCACTTCGCCTTGCGCTTCGGCTTCCATATCCCCGAAAGCAAAACCGCGAAAGGTCATTCCGTTTTCGAGCGCTAAGAGTGCTGGTGTCATGTATTTGTACCGGAAACAAAAGTTCGCCGCTATTGAGCTGTCGGATTGCTGCGGCGCGGGCGTTACGCAGTAGCACATAAGCATGCAAAATACAGAATTTGTGGGACTTTGCCAACGATGAATATGTTGTCTCTGTTGCTACCGTTATATCTTTTCATAACACTCTTCTGCCTACGAGCATCGGGCATTTACTCACGGTCGCTGGATTTGTGGGGTCTTGCCTTTTTTCGTACATTTGAATTCTCCGAAAATGTGCAATTTTTTTTATTGTGATTTTCATTGTGTCGGGTGCAAGCCCTCTTGTCGTGGTCTTTAGCTTGCAGACTGCACATCTTCAACCATATTATTTTATTCTCTCCCTATGACGACAGACGCAACGTCCATTCATACATTCAGGGCAAAATTCATACCCTCTGCGACAGTAATTCTTCGGACGGCAACAGGCACTCAGGCTATCAAGACGGAGCGCATTCGCTGCTTCACAACCGATGGCAAAAACTCACTGCTGCACTTTAGCGATGAAGCAAAAACGCTCACAGTCTTTCACTCTCTGAAGGAACTTGAGCAGAAAAGTGATGCCACCTCAACTCTCGTGCGCTGCAATCAGTCGCTCATTGTGAACCTTGCTTATTGCGCTTCTTGGAAATCCATCGGCAAAAAAGCAATCGTGCGCGTGATGGAATGTGGCGTACCAAAGTCATATCCCGTTTCGCGTACCTACAAGGCAGAATTTATCCGCCGATGGCGAGAATACTACGAAAAGCAGTAAAATTTGAAAAGCCGTGTAAATCCGAAGGGCAGGATTTTCCGAAAAACGGGCGGGATTTTCCGCAATCGGGACAGGATTTTCTGAAGGGCTTGCTCGCACAATGGGAATGATGTAGTTTCGTAGCGTACAAAAAAGTACGCCGCCCCGCCATGTTTCTGTTCGCGTGGATGGGCAATGTATTGGAATCAGGGTATCGGTATGAGTGAACCATACCAATTCGGATGCAACAACAATCTCACTATGGAGCAGAAAAACTATTTTACTGGATTTCGCTATGCTACAACGTCTCGTGCTTCTCACCTTCTGCGTGGGGGCTTTGTCTTCTTTTCCGGTCTATGCCCAAGCGCAGGGGCAGCCCGCTAATCGTATAACGACACCGTTTGAGTTCCCAAAGGTTGCTATCAACGCCACAATGACGGTGCCCGAAGCGTGGAGGCGCTCTCAAATCCCCGATGATGTACTCAAGCGCCTGACGACCGAAGCACTTTTGCTATCGTGCCTGAAGTTTCCTTTTCTGATGGAAATCTATGCTTCCAATAGCGTCCAAAAGAGTTTCAGTTTCCATCGTGATAATTTTAATGGTTTGCAGGAATTATTCAAACGCCCTGATGCCGCCACCACAATGCTGACCCTCTACCAGCGCCTACAAAGCGCCGAGGCTGAAAAGAAAGCAAGCCTGATAGAAAGCGGACGTTTTTCTTTTGAACTCAGCTTTGTAGAAATATTCCTTGCGCAACGCGAGATGATACGCCAACTGAGTAGCGCAGAGTTGAAAACCCTTGCCGGAGAGTGTATCACAAAATATGACAGCAAGCAGATCTTTCCCAAAGTTTATGGCGGACTGAGTTTAGTCAGCACGGGCTTTGTGATGGCACGGCTCTTGGAGTCTCAGCAGCGCACAGTAGCATCACCGAATATCCGATTATTGCTTGAGCAGGGTATGCTGAATAACCTCAATGATATGGCGGAAATCTACAACCAAACAAAACTCTTTGCTGAAGGGAAATAAATAAATTATGCGTACTTCACAGTATGATTTAACTGTATTTGCCCAGAATACAAAGATAAGACTTGGAAGAGTATTATACTATGTGCTTTGCATTTGCTGTTGTCTTGAATGTATCGCTTGCAATACGGCAGTGCCGACCGTGATAACCGTAGTTCCAAAACCAAATACGGACAGCTCAAATATTCAGCCGCCACAGCAGGATACAGAGCGAGATAAGCGACTGCTGGCATTGTTGGAAATTCGCTCGGACTCTACGTCTGACTCCACAACTTGCCTTAAATTGTACGCTCTCGACAGTCTAGAGCGTTATATCTACAAACGTTTGCTGGATACGAATGTTGTACGGTATGAATACGATGCACCTCCTGATATACTCAATTCAATGTCCACAAAGGGACTGCTCGAAACCGGATTAGGGCATCCCGGAAACTGGGAGTTAGCCCCCTTTACTGTTTGTTCTTCTATTTGGCGCTGTCGGGAATCTATGTTTGAGTTACGTAATGTTTGGCGGACTTTCGAGCAACGTCCTGACGCACTGGAAGAATGTCTCAAGCGCTATAATAAACTCAGTATTCTCTGCGACCCGTATTTTCGGTCATTGTTTCGTCCCGGAATACTGGATTTGAGAACTTTAGATGTCCTCATGCAAACGTGTCTGATAGAAGCAGTGCTGACCCGACCAAGTTTTTTAAATCAATTAAGCCTGAAAGTACAGCGCAAATTGGCTGCCAAAGTTCTGGCAAAGCATAAACAAAAAGATATGGTGTACGAAAGTGAATTGGGCAAGACGCAAGGTTTATGGCTCTTGTGTGCGCTCATGCTTCATGCCAAAGATTCAGCCTTTATTGAAGAATGCCGCAATAATCCAGGAATCACATTACTCTCGCAGGGATTTGTACTTGGGCACCCGCAAGAAGCAAAGGACATTATTGTCGCTCATGCGGAACGTTTCGCCACGATTTTATAGGTAACCCTATTTTAATTCTAATTCGTCATCCTGAATTCAATTTTTTATTTACCCGATGAACACAACAAAAAAGCAATTTGTACTGCATATTGCAACCCTGCTTCTGATAGCATTTTCAAGCCAAAGTGTGGTCAATGCACAACCTTCCACAACTGTATATACATGTCAAGGTGCTCCGGTTGTTGGATATCATTTCCCCGAAATCTCACCTGCTGAAAAAGCAGCGGCACTCAGTTTTATTGCAATAGTCTATGAGACTGTGCAAGTATTATCAGAAGCTACGACTTCCTACAATTGCCATACATATGCCTATCATCTGGCGGAAGGATATGGCAATACACTATGGATTAACAATGATCAGCTTTCAAAGTATTGGAATGATTGTTATCAAATCACTGCTAACCCCGCAGCAGCCGTGAAAATTTATTATGCTGGTGATCATTCCGCTATACCATCTGTCAGTGGCAAATATGATTCCAAGTGGGGACCTTATCCGCTTATCCGTCATGACCCGACTCATGTTCCTTTGGAGTATTCTCCTAACGCACAAGTGTATTACGAGCGCCTACCACCACCATTAACCGTGAGCATTGCCGGTCCAACCGACCTTTATAGTGGGCAGACGGGTAATTACACAGCCAACATAGCAAACGGTAATGGAACAGAAAATTATTCATGGGAAATTCAAGAACAATACACTTCTAATGGTCAGTATTCGTCTTGGATGCCCCTCAATGGCGGTAGCCCTACCAATCGCTCTGTATTGATGATGTTATATCTGAGGAGTTTTAACCTAAAGGTTACCGTATCGAATAATATTCATTCAGCTACGCAGACATTACGTGTAGGGAATAACGATAATGGTTCGTTTCGATTCGCCGCCCTTAGTGCAGCACCCAATCCTTTCTCCTCCTCTACGGTGCTCTCCTACACGCTGGCAAAAGATGCGTCGGTGTTATTGGAAGTGTTCAGCAGCGACCGTCATCGTATGGTAGTCTTGGCAAACGGGAAAGCAAAAGCCGGAGCGCAGGAATATCGTGTAGATGCTGCTTCGTGGGCTTCAGGAACGTACATCGCCGAGTTGACTATCACCGACGAAACAAACACATCTCGCAAGGAGAGCATAACGCTGATACTCACACGGTAATAGTTCATAGATATTTGAGTACATAGCCGACAAGGTTGGAAATACAACAACAAAGGGCGAGAAAGAGTATTCTTTCTCGCCCTTGCTATATCTGCAACAAGCCTGAAGATTAGTTGCGAAGCGGCTTGCCGGTGGTGAGCATCGCCATAACACGCTCTTGCGTTTTGGGCTGCTTCCAAAGGTCAACGAAAACTTCGCGCTCCAAATCGTGCATATACTCTTCGCTGACTTCGGTAACGAAGTTTTGTGTACCGCCGGAAAGAACGCGAGCAAGCGCCTTTGCGAGATGTACGTCGTAGTCGCTGATGTAGTTTGCCTCGCGCATACCCCAAATTGCCATCGAGAGGTTCGCGTATGCTGCTTCGCCCAAAACCTTGATGCGGCGCGGTAAAGGTGGAACATAATCCACAGCCAATTCCTGTACGCGGCGCTTGGCATCGGCAATAACACGCTGACGGTTCATCGTGATGATATCGGTTGGCAAAAGCAAGCCCATTTCTTGGGCTTCGTATGCGGAAGTTGAAACTTTTGCCATAGAGATAAGCTGAAAAGCGCGTTTGACAGCTTCAAACGGTTCTGCCTCAGGGTGTAATTGCTGATTGAAGCGCCACAGCAGTTCCGTACATCCGCCACCGGCAGGAATCAAGCCCACACCGGCTTCCACTAAGCCCATGTATGTCTCTGCACCTGCTACGCGGGCATCGGCAATCATGCTCATCTCTACGCCGCCACCGAGTGTCATGTTGAAGGGAGCCGTTACAATGGGGAATGGCGCATAGCGCATAGCGCGAATAGCTGTCTGGAAGCGAATCATTTCGGCATTGATAGCATCAAATTGACCCGCTTGCGCTGCCATTGCCATCACCAGAACGTTTGCGCCGGCACAGAAGTTATCACCTTGATTACCGATAACCAAGCCCGTATAGCCGTTTTTCGGGATAATCTCAACGGCAAGTTCCATCAGTGCGGTCACGTCTTGCGTCAGCACGTTCATCTTTGTGTGCTTCTCAAGCAACAGTACGCCATCGCCGATGTCCACAAGACTTGCATTGTCCATACCTTTGATGATTCGCTTGTCATCGCGGCGAACATCAGGGATATGGATAACGCCCGTGGGACGTGGCATTGGTTTATCATCCGGGTAGAATTTCGCGCCCTTTGCGGCATACTCTTGGAGAATTGCCGGAATATCTTTACCCATTTTTTTGAGTTCGCCAATAACGTATTCCAAGCCCAAAATATCGCAAGTCTCGAAGGGACCGACCTGCCAGCCGAAACCCCAGCACAAGCCGTTGTCAATCTCCAAATACGAATTAGCCACAACGCCGACTTTGCTTGCAGCGTAGTGAATCATCTCGAATGTGGTGCGGCGGATAAATTCGCCATTGACATCTTGCAATGCAAAAGCAGCTCTAATGCGGTCTGCAAGTGGTTTTTCTTTTACCTTTTCCAGTTCGGCAATTTTTACTTTGCCTCGGTCTTCGTATTCAAGCGTGTCGAAGTTTAGGGCAAGAATTTTGCGCTTGCCTTTTTCATCGCGTGTTGCTTTGTAAAATCCTGATTTGGTCTTATCTCCAAGCAATTTTGCTTCCATCATCTTTGGTACAATCGCCGGAATATCAAACTCTTCGCCCGTGGAGTCTTTCAGACCTTTGGTAACGTGGAAAATAATATCAATGCCGCTCAAATCAGCCGTGCGGAAGGTAGCGCTGGAGGCGCGTCCCAGAATCGGACCCGTCAAAACGTCCACGACATCTTGCTTCAATCCAAGTTCAATCATGATATTCATTGCCTTCACCATGGAGAACACGCCGACACGGTTCGCCACAAAGCCCGGCACATCATTCGCGATAACGATGCCTTTGCCAAGAACGTGGTCGCCGAAGTGCTTGAGTTCTTCGATAACTTCCGGTGCGGTTTCGTTGGTGGGGATAAGCTCCAGCAGGTGCAGATAGCGCGGTGGAGTGAAAAAGTGTGCGCCGATAAAGCGTTTTCGGAATGCTTCCGAGCGACCTTCAATTTGGAGGTGCATCGGTATTCCGCTTGAGTTACTGCTGATAATCGCCGTCGGAGAAACGTGTTTTTCAACCTTTTCCCACAACTGTCGTTTAATAGTCAGGTCTTCCAAGACTGCTTCAACAATCCAGTCCGCTTCAGCAAGTTTGGCAATATCATCTTCGGTGTTGCCAACGGTAATCAGCCGTACGCGGTCTTTACTCATAAACGACGCAGGCTTGGCTTTGGTAGCGCGGTCGAGACCGGCTTTTCCGATAGCGTTGCGGTCGTTGCCCTCTTTGGCAGGAATATCAAGCATCAGCACCGGAATACCGGCATTAGCGATATGTGCAGCGATTGCTGCGCCCATAGTACCTGAGCCGATAACGGCAGCGCGGCGGATTTTGTGGGACATTGAAAACCTCGTTGTCTGGATGAAGTGAAATAAATCTATTGAGTTAGAGTCAGTGTTTTTAATCGCTTGGCATCAACTGTTTGTATGTCAACTATTTGAACACAGAAAGATAGCGAAAAAAGAAGTCAATGCAGAGTTTGTGATAGCGCGGCAAGCGTTCCACTATTCAATATGAAACGCTTGCCCAAGCAGAGTAGATTTTGTCTTTGGTTCAGGCTTTTTACGCTTGCTGTCCAAGCTGCTCTTGCACAATCTTGAGCAGGTCAGCTGGCCAGATTGGTTTCGTCAGATACGCATTCGCACCGAGCGCTTTGCCCTTCGCAACGTCCTCTTCCGATGCTTTCGCCGTGAGGAAAATTACCGGAATCTTCGCTGTCGCTGCATTCTTGCGTAGTTCCTGGATGAAGCCATAGCCATCCAGAACAGGCATAGCAATATCGCAAATAATGACATCCGGCATACTCTGGGTCGCCATTTGCAAGCCGATGGAGCCGTTCTCTGCGTAGAATGCTTCAAAGCCAGATATACGCAGCATCATTCCGACACTGCGGCGAATTGATTCGTCATCTTCAATAACAAGGATTTTTTTCATAGCGCTGTGAAATGAAACATAATGAGGAAACACGTAAAATTAACAGTCATTGGGTCAATGTGCAAACGAATACTGCACACTTTTGTCAAGAAATGAGATTTATTTACGATTATTTGAAATTTGGACAGATTCTCGTCCGAAGATTATCCTTACGATACATCGTGTATAAGATGAGAATCTTGCTCAAACGGCGAGGCAAGGGGTAACGTGACCGTAAAGGTTGTGCCTTTACCGAGGTCGCTCTGCACCGAAATAGTCCCGTTCAGATATTCGACCATTTTTTGCACAATTGCCAATCCCATGCCCGTACCGCCGATATTGCCAATATTTGTTCCTCGATGAAACGGCTCGAAGATGCGTGGCAAGTCGTCATGCGGAATCCCGATGCCGCTATCTTGGATGTTGAATACGATTTGCTCGTCGTTCAGATTGACATTAAAATAGACAGGTGAGCCGTCGGGTGAGTATTTATCGGCATTGGACAGCAGATGGTCAAGAATTTGGCGCATCATTCCTTCATCCACAATGTAGTCTTGTTCGCGTATCGGTGGAGCGTAGAGCAAGGTGTGTTTTTGCCCGTAGCGTTCCTGCACGTTGGCAGCGAAGTCTGCGCACCATGAACGAATCTTCATGGAAGAGCGTTTGGGACGAATCTCTCCGGCTGCCGCTCGCCCGAACATCAGCAAATTGTCCAGAAGTCCCGTCATATGGTGCACTCCGTTGCTAATGCGACCAAGACTTTCCAAACGTTCCTCTTCGTTGATAACGTGTGCAAAATCTCGCAAAATGCCAACTGAAAGAAGAATGGACGTAAGCGGTGTACGGAATTCATGCGAGGCAATGGTAACGAAGCGGGTTTTGAGTTCGATAAGCTCTTTTTCTTTCAAAAGCGCCTTGTTCATTTCCTCTTCGGCGCGGCGGCGCTCATCTATGTCCAAGAGAACACCTTGATAGCCAGTTACAACGCCGTCAGCATCACGAACTGCCATAAGACTGTCTTCCACCCAGCAAGTACGACCTTTGGGCGTCATTAAGCGATATTCGCGGCGCAGGTGGTCTGATTTTGTCTTGGAAAGATGCCGGAAACTATCGAAAACCTTATCGCGGTCAGCTTGGTGAACATGGTGCAAAAATGAAATTGCGCCCGATGTAAAATCTTGAGCCGTAAATCCAAATTGGTTAATATTTTCACTAACAAATTCTAACGGAAAACTCGGCTTGAGAGAGAACTGATAAATCACAGCCGGGCTTTTATCAATGATAACTTTTGCTCGCCGGAGCATATCTTCTGCCTGCTTGCGGCGTGTGATGTCCAGCACAAAAACAATGAGTTTTTTACCGTCATCTTCATTGGACGCATTGCCGTTGGTGCTGTGCACGGAATCCGTAAGCACGGTAATCGGCTGACCGGATTTGGTGAGCAGCGTCCGTTCACCCCGCATCTCCGCCTGACCACTGAAGATACGACGGTAGAGCGATTCTACTTGTGGCAGCTCTTCGGTGCTAAAGAGCATTGAAAACGGTTTACCTTGTAATTCTTTTGCGTCATAGCCGAATAAAGCGCAATAGGCTGGGTTTACGTATTCAAAAAGACTTTGCTGATTTGTAATACAAATCCCAACCGGCGACTTCTCAATAACATTGCGAAACCGCTCCTCACTTCGACGGAGACTGGACTCTACCGAGCGGCGGTCTTCCATCTCTCGCTCAAGTTGCTTGATAAAATCGTGCATCACGTCTGTCCGCTTGCGAAGCTGATGCTCGACCCCATCGCGCTGACCTATTTCGGCTTGCAACTGCATTACAAGTTCTTGTAAAAGCTCGGTGCGTTGGCGCAAAAGATATTCAAATTCTTGGGTGGTGCGATGAAGGCGCGACTCTATATCCAGCCTATGATTTGTTTCTTCAGCTAGACGCTGTTCCAACTGAGCAATGCGCTCACTGGCACTTTCAAGAGAATTCTCAGTGAAAGCGCCTGGCTGCCGGAATGTATCCGATAGCATTTGTTCAGTTGTAGCGGGCAATGATGTTTTCTTTGCCATAGCCTGTTAACCTTCGGAAGCCTTGTCTGGTGCGTCGTGTACTTCACCGATGCTTGAGTGGGGAAGAGTTTATTGCCGTTTTTCTAGCAAACCTGAATCTAGCACTTAATTTGCGATTAAACAAACGATGATTTTACATCGGAACGGAAAACAGGGACTTGAGCTTGCCATCATGTTAGCGTTTCATTGATTTTGATGTTGTTCATCTGTTCACCATAGAGACATCGAAAATGAATAAAAATTAACCATTTATACATTGAACACACACAAAATTTGGTATAATTTTGTGTGTGTTCTAACAGAATGTTCTACACGCATCGTAAGCCTTGACTCTTTCACCACTTTTTGGTACGCATAATCTTCCCAATGTCAACCGTAGAAATAGCAAATCTCTCCGCCGTAAAGCCACAGCGCTTTTATATTCTGGACCTCGTTCGTCTCGTGGCGATGGTAATGATGATGCAGGGACATACGCTGGATGCGATGGTTTCCGCACAATACCTCAATCTTGCTGATTTTCCGTGGAACATCTGGCATTTTCTGCGTGGCTTGACGGCACCAACGTTCTTGATGATTTCCGGTGCTGTCCAAGTCTTCGCCACCAAGCGTGACATCAATGGCTCCATCGCCTTCGATGTCTTCCGAAAGCGTATTGAGTGGGGGTTGATGCTTATTGCGATTGCCTATTTACTGGTCTTTCCGGCAAATCGCATTTTTGATTTGCCGTTTGTTCCGGCTGACGGCTGGCGTGCGTTCTTCCAGACCAATATTCTGCACGTCTCCGGTGTCACGCTTATTGCAACGATGCTGCTCATGAAAGCCACGACCAATAACCGCACGTTTGCTATCGTCTCGCTGATGATTGCTGCTGGTATTCTTGCCTTTGCGCCTATTGCCGACACGATAAATTGGTTTGCGTTTATGCCTGAATGGCTGGGTGCATATTTCTCCTTCAAGCATGGTTCGCTCTTCACGCTTTTGCCTTTTGCCGCATATATGTTTGTTGGCGTAGGCGTCGGAACGCTTCTTGCAGAAATTCCTGCCAATGAGCGTGAGCGTCGTTTCCCGGTCTATGCTTTTGGAGTTGGCACATTGTGCCTTCTCTTTGGGTTTGTCGGCACATATTTTCCGATGACGCTCTATCCGCAGCATGACTACTATCTCACCAGCCCTCACTTTGCTCTCATTCGTATTGGCTGTGTGCTTGTGTTTATGGGCGTACTCACCTATCTCTACCGCTTCACTCGCCGCTTCGAGGAATACTACTCTCGCTTAGGCAAAAAATCGCTCTACATTTACACGGCGCATCTTATTTTACTCTTTGGTACACCATGGTTTGGTGGGCTTGCCCGTGGAGCTACCTATCGTTCGATGACGCTTGCAGAAGGTGCATTGGTCGCACTGGCGGTTGTTGCTTTTACTCTTGTCAGTGCGTACATTCTCGACTATTATCAACGCCACTCCCATCCAATTCGCAAGGGTATTCGCTTTTCGCTTGGAGCGATATTACTGTATGCCCTGCTTGTCTAAGAGCCTGAATTCAGATCGTCTCTTCAGACCACATACTGCAATAAATCAGGTCGGTCGTTCAAATACTCATAGGTGATATTCCGTGCTTTCATGCGCTCCAGAAGCGAATCGAAATCCTCACGCCGTTGCAGTTCCAATCCCACCACCGCCGGACCCCTTTCACGACTGGTTTTCTTGGAATACTGAAAATACGCAATGTCATCGGTTGGTCCCAGCACCTCAGACAAAAATTCTCTGAGCGCACCGGCTCGCTGTGGAAAGCGGACGATAAAGTAGTGTTTAAGCCCTTCGTAGAGCATGGAGCGCTCTTTGATTTCTTCGGTGCGCGTGATGTCGTTGTTGCTGCCACTAACAATACACACTATATTCTTACCTCGTATTTCCTCGCGGTAATGCTCCAATGCCGCAATAGAAAGCGCCCCAGCGGGTTCGACCACGATTGCTTCTTCATTGTACAGCCGCAGAATCCGCCCACAGACTTGTCCTTCCGGCACCAGCACAACATCATCTAAAAATTCTTTGCAGATAGCAAATGTCAAATCACCCACGCGCTTCACGGCTGCTCCATCCACAAATTTATCAATTTTCTCCAGCGTTGTGTTCACGCCGTTTTTCAGCGATGTGTGCATAGCAGGTGCACCGAGTGGCTCCACACCTATCAGCTTCGTGCGGGGGCTGAGTGTCTTGAAGACGCTTGACACGCCCGCAGACAAGCCACCGCCGCCAATCGGCATAAACACATAGTCAATTTGCTCTTCTGCATCATCAAGGATTTCCAATCCCACTGTTGCCTGCCCTTCTATTACTTTCGGGTCGTCGAAGGGATGGATAAAGGTTTTACCATTGTGGGTGCAGTCCGCAAGCGCTTCTTTGTAGGCATCGTCAAAGGTATCACCCGTCAACACCACTTCGACGAATTCCTTACCGAACATCTTCACTTGGCGTACTTTCTGGTTCGGTGTTGGTGCGGGCATAAAAATTTTGCCATGAATCCGTAATTTTTGACACGAAAACGCCACACCTTGCGCGTGATTACCCGCCGAAGCGCAGACCACACCTCGCGCCAGTTCATCCGGCGAAAGGCTTGAAATCTTGTTGTAAGCCCCACGAATCTTGTAGGAGCGCACAATTTGTAAATCTTCGCGTTTCAAAAAGATATTTGCGCTAAACTCTTCGGAAAGATTTGCGTTTTGCTCAAGCGACGTTTGCCTCACCACGCCACGCATAGAGAGTTCTGCGGCTTTGATGGCTTCAAGGCGGGGAGTAAAGATATTTTGAACGGAGGTCATTGGTAGAGAGAATATTCAGAAAAATTAAAGAGCGAACAAAAATCCCCGACACAGCACAAAAGCGCATCGGGGATAAAAAACACCTACGGTCAGCCTCTACGCGGATTTAAGTTCCAGCGTCGAGGTTATATCTTGTTTGTTTGTGCCGTGCGCGGCAAGCATTCGATTGATGGCGGATAGATACGCTTTTGCAGAAGCAACAATGATATCCAAGTCTGCACCATGCCCGCCGAAGGTACGTGGGTTTTCGTCCAGTGTCTCAAGCCGCACAGTTACTTCGCCCAGAGCATCCATGCCCTCGGTAATGGCATGAACGGCGAACTCGAGTAGATTGCACGGTGTTTTGACAATATCGTCAATTGCCTTGAATGCCGCATCAATCGGTCCTGAGCCAAGCGCAGCAACCGTAGTTTTGCGCCCCGCTACATCGCGTAGGCAGACGGTTGCCGTCGGCATACCCGTTTTACCGCAAATCACCTGCATATCTTCCAACGTGAAGAATTCGCGTGGCTGATAGAGTTCATCGGACACAATAGCCTCCAAGTCCGCATCGGTAATGGTTTTCTTCTTATCGGCAAGCTGCTTGAAACGAGCAAACGCCTTGTCCAATTCCTCATCGTGAAGCGGATAGCCCATTTCTTTCAAGCGCATTTTGAACGCATGGCGACCGGAGTGTTTGCCCAAGACCAGACGGGAAGCTGTCCACCCCACAGTTTCGGGCTTCATAATTTCGTAGGTTTGCCAATTCTTGAGCATACCGTCTTGGTGAATACCTGCTTCGTGTGCAAAAGCATTTGCGCCCACAATAGCTTTGTTGAACTGGATATTCAAACCGGTATAGTGGGAAACCATCTGTGAGGTGCGAGCGATATGCTGCGTATTCACGCCCGTAAACACGCCATATTGAGCCGAACGTGTCTGAATAGCCATGACGACTTCTTCCAACGACGTGTTTCCGGCACGTTCTCCGATACCGTTAATGGTCACTTCCACCTGCCGTGCGCCATTACGAACGCCTGCAAGCGTGTTGGCGGTCGCTAAACCCAAATCATTGTGGCAGTGCGTCGAAAAAACAACATTTTTCGCGCCGGGCGTTTCTTCGCGAAGATAGGCAATAAGAAAGCCGTATTCTTCGGGAGTGCAGTACCCAACTGTATCGGGAATGTTCAACGTTGTCGCGCCTGCTTCAATAGCGGCTTTCAGGACGTGAACCAAAAATTCTTTGTCCGAACGCCCGGCATCTTCAGGCGAAAACTCCACATCCGGCTTGATTCCTGCATTGGTAAAGTGCTGCACGGCATAGCTGACCATTTCGCTCACTTTTGCCAGAACTTGCTCGCGGGTCATCATCAGTTTGTATTGCAAGTGAATATCACTTGTGGCTAGAAACGTATGAATACGCGGCTTTGCGGCATGGCGAACTGCCTGCCAGCACTTGTCAATATCACCCTTTGTTGCTCGCGCTAAGCCCGCAATAACAGGCGTGTGCAAAGTAATCTGCTCACCCGGAGCAGGATTACCAACCTCAATAGCAATGCGGCGTACAGCTTCTAGGTCATCCGGCGAAGCAGCCGGAAAGCCGGCTTCGATTACATCCACTCCCAAAACTGCTAACTGGCGGGCAATTTCGAGTTTTTCAACGCTCGTCATTGATGCTCCGGGCGACTGTTCGCCGTCGCGGAGCGTAGTATCAAATATCAACACCTTATCGTCGGCATTGACATCATTCAGAACAATGTTCATACACAACTCTCTAAACTGTGAAAAATAAACAGCATAGCGTTCTCTGAATTCGCTATGCGCTTTAGATTCGTATTGTGCTTCGACTGCCATTACGTAATGGTTTGAAAATCGAAAGGTTGAGTGCTCACACAATAAATACGAAAAAGAATATACAAACTTTACACTTCAAAGTCAATGGTGCGAATGTTATCGACACGAAACACCTCATTTCTTCATCTGAGATTCATCGAAAATTCATAAAAACTCACAAAAAAACGTGTAGCTCATCTTCAAAATGAACTACACGTTGCAGCAAAAATCCAGATAATCACTTACGAGATTTTCTTCGTTACGCTTTTCCCTTGCATAAAGAGCAGCATATAATCACGGCTTCCGGCTTTGGAATCTGTGCCGCTCATATTAAAGCCACCGAAAGGGTGTACATCCACAAGAGCGCCTGTACACTTGCGATTCAGGTACAAATTACCCACAAAAAACTCATTGCGAGCACGTTCCAAACGCTCTTCGCTTTTGCTAAACACCGCACCGGTCAAGCCAAACTTTGTTCCATTCGCAATTTCAAGCGCATGGTCGTAGTTTTTGGCTTTGATAACTGCCAGCACGGGACCAAAGATTTCTTCTTGCGCAATGCGAGCAGTGGGCTGCACGTCGTCAAAAATTGTTGGTTCAATATAATAGCCGTTCATGCCATCCACTTTTTTGCCGCCTGTGAGGAGCTTTCCTTCGCCTTTCCCGATTTCGATATACTCCAAAATTTTGGTTTCAGACTTGAGCGAGCAGACCGGTCCTGCAATAGCATCGTCTTTTGCGTCGCCGATGGTAAGCGCCTTTGTGGCAGCCACAAGTTTTTCGACAAATTCTGCATGGATTTTTTCATCTACAATCACGCGCGAACACGCCGAGCATTTTTGCCCTTGGAAGCCAAACGCAGCAGCGACCGTGCCTTTTACCGCCGCGTCAATATCAGCATCATCAGCAACAATCGTCGCATCTTTGCCACCCATTTCTGCAACAACGCGCTTCATCCAGAGTTGCCCCGGCTGCGCTTTTGCAGCTAGTTCATTGATGCGAAGACCAATTTGCATCGAACCGGTGAACGTAATGAAGCGAGTTTTAGGGTGCTGCACAAGGAAATCACCTACTTCGAGCGGATCGGCGGAAAGGAAGTTCAGTACGCCCGGCGGCAAGCCAACTTCGCGCATGATGTCCGCAAAAAGCCAGCCCATCATGGGCGTTTCCGCAGCCGGCTTCAGCACAACCGTGTTGCCCGCCACAATAGGCGCAGCGGCTGTTCCGACCAAAATAGCGAAGGGAAAATTCCACGGCGTAACAACAAAGCCTGCGCCTAGAGGAATGTAAAAATACGAATTATCTTCGCCTTCAATGGCGGTTAATGGCTGCTTTTGCGCATAACGAAGCGCCTCACGTCCGTAAAACTCCAAAAAGTCAATTCCTTCGCACGTATCGGCGTCGGCTTCCAAAAAGTTTTTTCCGGCTTCGGAAATCATCCACGCATTGATTTCAAGGCGGCGCTTGCGAATCACATCGGCAGCTTTGAAGAGGTATTCAGCACGCTCGGCAGCACCAACCTTTTTCCACGACTCAAACGCCGTCCATGCAGCGTTCAACGCTTCTTCTGCTTCTGCTTTCGATGAAAGCTGGAACGTGCCGATGGTCTCGCTAAGATTGGACGGATTCAGCGAAGTCAGTTTTTGCGCGGTAACTACTTCTTTGCCACCAATAAAGTTCGGGTATTCCTTCCCAAACTGAGAGCGAACCTTATCCAATGCGGCTTTTTGTTGGGCAGCAATGGCAGGGTCAGCAAAATTCAAGTATGCTTCGGGTTTATACGGCGGACGGCTCATAAAAAAGTACCAAAAAGTGAGGAAAACATGGACACTATGATTTGATACAAAACTACCAGAAATTCGGGGAACATCCAACTGCGAGTTTCGCCAGGGGCGAAAGGCAAGACAGAAAGCGCTTTCCGGTACCGTGCTTCCTGCAATCACAAGAAATAATTTGGATACTACCATTAAAAGCAGTAAATTGACATTCTATTCAAAACCGCGAGGTGGAGCAATTGGTAGCTCGTTGGGCTCATAACCCAAAGGTTGCAGGTTCAAGTCCTGTCCTCGCTACAAGATTCTGACAAGAAACAAGTAAGGAAGCCCTTTTCAAGGCTTCCTTTTTTGTTTCTGGGATGGTGTGCGGGATGGTTCTACGTCTTTCAAAACTTCATTTCACAGTTTTGTATGACTACTGCCATTCTAGTTTTTGTTTGCTTGATTTCAAGCATTTGCATAGCTCAACCTGTCCAAACAGAGCAATTTCGCAGCGCAGACGATTGGTATAGTGAAGCTCTCCGGCTTTCACGAAGTGTTTCCCCAAACTTGGAAAAGGCTCTCCACGCCTATAACCAAGCTCTACTTATGAATCCTGCACTTTCTTCAAATGCCTATAAATGGCGTTCTTGGGCAAAGCAACGATTGGGAGATTATACGGGAGCGCTTAAAGACATCAATACAGCAATCTCAATGCAGCCAACTGAAGCAAAGTATTTTGCAGTAAAGGCAGATTTACGAAAAAAGATGAACGATACAAGGGGAGCGCTTGAAGATTACAGTTTGGCTCTTCAGCTTGCAAAAACACAGACGGATTCTCTGGTATTTCAGGAACTCCATGATAGTTGTTTGATACAAGAGACCACAAAGGGGAAGGATTCTCTGGTAAAGAGCAAAACAAATAAGTGATTGTCGTATTATAGATTTTCACATAAGAAAAGCCGCATAAACACTGATTTTATATGGCTTTTTTTATCTATTACCACGAAAGAAAATCACCTCTCAATACACGAGATTTGAGTATATTCGCACAAAGAGAATTGCTTCATTTTTGCACCGCACTTGATATTGTATTCACCAATAACACATGAGTATTCAAACGATATACGCCACAGAATTTCGGTATGAATTTGGCAGTGGAAGAACAAAACCATGTGTGTTCGGTTGTGTGGATACTGATGGAAATGAAGTTGGCGATATTGTGGTCAAGCTCAGAGGCGGTATGGATACACCTGAATTAGGTTCTTTTTCGGAATATACGTGTTCACTACTCGCTCGCTATCTCAATATTGCTTGTGCGGAACCGTTTTTGGTGGATATTGATGCTGCATTATCAACAGCAATACCGAACCTAGCTATTGCAGAGCGAGTACGTAAAAGTAGTGGGATAAACTTCGCAACACGCTATTTAAGCCCAGCGTACTCAGAATGGATTCCACCAATGAAACTTTCGGCGCATGAGCTTTACCACGCAGCAAATATCTTTGCGTTTGATGCTTTTATTCAAAATCCAGATAGACGCATGGATAAGGTAAATCTCCTTTTCAAAAACGACACCCTTGTCGTGATTGACCACGAACTTGCTTTTTCATTCGCGCTGGATATTCTACAAAAAAAAGAATTGTGGCTTGTGCAAAAAGAAGCATGGCTACGCAAACACGTATTTTTTACGCCCTTACACAAAACCACACCAGATTGGACGCAGCTTAAGGATAGGCTTCAGGAAATGCAAAAAGATAAGATTGCGGAACAGATTATCCATTCTGTGCCGTCTGAATGGCACAACTATCAAACGGAAAAGGTACTGCCACACATCCAATCAGTGTTGGCTCATAACGAAGAATTTTTTCAAGAATTGACCTACCTACTACTATGAAAACGCCCTACAATTACGGACTTGTTCGCTACAAGCACGATGTGGTCAGTGGCGAATGTATGAATATCGGTGTAATTGTCTTTGCACCGTCAGCACACTTCTTTCAAACGCGCATATCCTCTCGGTATAGTCGTTTGTCCAAAGCGTTTACCAATTTTGATTCCGCACAATACAAAACCGTCATTGCCAAACTACGACAAGAATTTACACGCATAGAACAGCGCATAACGCAACAAGCAAAAGAATTACCGTTTGAGAACACGCCCCGCAGCTTGCAGGAACTCATTCATCCTATATTACCGCCGAATGACACATCATTTCAAATTGAAGTGATTGGTGGTGGTTTGTCCGTAGATTTAAATGCAAGTGTGGCGACGTTATTCGAGCGTTTTGTTTTGCAAAATATGGAGAGCAAAGAGCGTGAGCGCAAGGGTGATGAAGACGTTTGGAAGACGTTTGAAGAAGTGTTCCGTGAGCAAAATATATTGCAACACTTATATCCTAAAACTATTACTACACCTGAAGTAGAAGTAGAGTTTGCGCATTGTTGGAAAAATGGCTCGTATCGTGCATATCAACCGCTTTCATTGGATTTATTGGAATCTCATTCAATTGAAGATAAGGTGTGTAAGTGGTACGGCAAACTTGCGTCGCTTGCAGGGGCAGAGGAGCCTATTCATGTATCCTTGCTGGTAGGCTTGCCTGAACACGAACAACTGCGAGAAAAGGCAGTACGGAGTTTGCGTTTAATAGCAAAACTGCCCTCAAAGCCTGATATTATCTACGAAAACGAAAAATATTCTCTTGCTGAAACAGTTGCATTGGAAATCAATGAGCATATCAAATCTTTGGAACTGATGTAAAAATCACAAAGCCGCACAAACACTTGGTTTTGTGCGGCTTTTCTCATTTTAGATAATTAAAGCAATTTATGAATATCAATGGTTCGGACATTTTTCGTCTGAATATCGAAAAGCGTTGGTAAAAAAAATGTTCCTGCCGTTATTGGGAAAGTAACCACACTTCTCCAATATCTGGCAGGA